>Monroe_p2__coassemble_481_pt1 | contig 71592 bp, 67 predicted proteins | sample Monroe_p2__metabat2_high_PE_042 | metagenome-assembled genome bin Monroe_p2
GGATAGTTGCTTCAACGATAGCATCCGTGTGACCACGAACGATCTTGATGTCCGGGTTTTGCAATTCTTCGCCAGAAAGAACAAAGTAAGCCGTACGTAAAGCAGCTTCCATCACACCGCCAGAGTTACCGAAAATGGTACCTGCACCGGTGTAGATTTCCATCGTGCTACGTTCACGCGTCTTAGGCATTTCCAACGGATTGATGCCTTTACGACGGAAGATTTCAGCAATTTCACGAGCAGTAATAACGGCGTCAATGTCTTGGAAAGACGGCGTATCAGCCGGGATACGGCCAGTCTTAACCCAATGCTTCCAAGCAGCGTTCATTTCAGGACGAGAAGCTTCAAAGATCTTAGCCGTGCAAGGCGTCACTGCAACAACGTAGATATCGCGCGGATCTTTCTTCCAAACATAGTCTGCAGCCCAGGTCTTAGCAACGGGGCCACCAATTTGGATCGGGCTCTTAGCAGTAGACAAGTGCGGCAACAAACCAGCATGGTACGTTTCGCAGTTCTTGACCCAAGCCGGGCAGCAGCTGGTGAAGTGCGGGAACGGGTGTTCTGCAGCTTCAGCAACTTCAGGACCACGGTGGCCCAAAACCCAGTATTGGATCTTCTTAACGAATTCCATACCTTCTTCAATGATGGTTTGGTCGGCAGATTGGTTCACGTCGTAGCAAACAAAACCAGCCTTTTCCAAAGCGTTAACGAATTGTTCCGTTACCAATTCACCAGCCTTGGCACCGAATTCTTCACCAACAGACACACGAACAGCCGGAGACGGGTGAGCCACAACGAGCTTAGAAGGATCGTCGAGCTTTTTCATGACTTCATCAACGAAGCTCATTTGCTCAATTGCATTGAAGGGGCAAGCAATTAAGCATTGACCGCAGGAAACACAAGCATCTTCACGAATACTGTGAACAACGCCTAAGCCACCTGAGATGGCGTGCACAGGACAAACCTTGCGGCACGTATCGCAACCAACGCAATTGCTTTCGTTGATTTTGATAATGCCACGCAATTCGCCTTTGCGAAGGTTGCCAACGTATTCCGGTCCGTTTTCACCGTTCGCATTGGGCGGCGGAGCAAACGTATTGACCAATATCGTTTTGGACATAGTTGAAATCTCTCCCAAGATTCAAATAAATAATGGACGAATCCTGATAGCCAGTGCTTTGTGCACAAGCGTTCTGGAATCAGGGATTGTACGTACAATTCCTGTCAAATGGAAATTGTTACATTTCTCTTCGACAAGATAACTATAAACACTTATAGATGCAAATTAAGTAAAAAACGGCCTTTTTAAGTATCTCTTAAGGGGTATGGACCGGTATCTACTTTTACATATCAATTGATGAAAGGGGCTTGCGTAAAGCAGCTCGAACATTATCCATGCCAGAATAAAAATCCTTCATCATAACCAAACCCAGGAATTTTCCTGCGTCGGTGACAATGAGATTGTCTGGGTCGTTTGGATCATCTTTAATGGCACCAGCTAAACGTAAGCCAAGCATTTCTTTGAACAATGCACGGTCCAAATTAACACCATGAACTTCTCTGAAATACTTTCTGGATAAACGAGCCGCAAAGAGGCCTAGTAGGAGGCGGTACTGTAAGACTGAGTGCTTATCAAATGTACGGCGTCGCTCAACTCCCATTTTGCCAGCATTAATTCTTTCGTTGTATCGACGCAAACTGAAAGTATTGACGTAAAGCGAGTTCCCTAAGAAGCTAAAAGCACCCGAGCCCACACCGAGATACTCGTCATGATCAACAACATACTCATCGAATCCTTCATCATTTGAGCGACCAAATGTCCAGGAGGTAAGTTGATTGTAGTCCTTGCCAAGAGTATCCAAAATGATGCGGTACTGTGATGCTAAGTCTGCGCTCGGAGCGGCAATCGTATTTCTAACACTGCACTTAGTTTGACTAGTAACCATCAGTGGATAGGTTGTGATTTGTCTTGGGTTAAGTTTCATTAACAAATCAACATCACGTTGTAGAATTTCCTCCGTTTGACCACGGAAACCAAAAATCATATCAACGTTACAGATAGGGAATAGTTCTTGAGCAGCTTGGATACGCTCAAAAATTTGTTGACCACTGCCAAATTTCTCATAGCGTTCGGTCATGCGAAGAATGTCATCATTGAAGCTTTGGACGCCAATGGACATACGATCAACTAAACCTTTTAAATTTTTGAAAGAAGGGTTAGCTAAATGTGCAGGGTCCGTTTCGCACGAGACCTCTTTGATCGAAGGAAATAGCGTACGAGCGTGTTCAATAGTTTTGATGAGCTCATCTTCTAAGATAGTAGTGGTACCACCACCAATGTACATGGACGTAAAGTCATAGCCCAACTCTTTTGCCATATCCATTTCTTTTCGCAATGAAACAAAGTACTCACGTGCTTTGTACTCTTTAAACAAAAAGCGATGGAAGGTGCAATACGAACAAAGCGTATGGCAAAAAGGAATGTGAGCATACATCATGTATTCGTGACCAGGTTCTGGAGCGGGATGCTTATCCAGAATAATCGGTTCGAGTGTGAGGTCACGCTCGATGTAATACTTCATGATTCGGTCAGTGAGACCAACCATCCAATCCGGTAAAAGTTTTTCGTGTTGTGCCATAGTGACAAACTCTATCCCAATCATCAAAGATCGATGATTTTAATGTAATTTATTAACAAAATCTTAACGGTGCCCTGCATATAGGGACGCAATTTGCGGAGCAAAACGCTCTTCCATTTTTTTGCGTTTGAGTTTAAGCGTTGGAGTTAACAACCCATTTTCAATGGTCCATGGCTCAAATGTTATACATACATTACGAGGTAATGCGTATTGTGGGAAGTCTTTTGCCGCGAATTTAATTCGTTTAAGTACCGCATTTTTTGTGACGCTAGCCAATAGACTTTCCGGATCATTCGGATCTAAATCCAATGTGGTTGCAAGTTTTGTCCATTCGGTTTTATTTAAGACAACCATTGTGGAAATAAATGGGCGATTTTCCCCAATAACGTAGGCTTGATCAAAAAGAGGATCAAACTCAATGGCAGACTCAAGGTCAGCGGGAGGAATCTTTTCTCCAGTGCTGGTAACAATAATTTCTTTGATACGACCAACAATTCGCAAATAGCCCTTTTGGTCGAAGGCACCAACATCACCAGTTTTTAGATAGCCATCTTTCGTAAAGGCGGCTTGACTATCTTCTTCTCGCTTAAAGTAACCTTGCATGACGCTATCGGATTTAACTTGGATTTCATCATCCTCACCGAGTCGTACGTCGGTATTAGGTAGTGGCTTACCCACTGTATCGGGATGGTTATAGGCTAAGCAGTTGCCCGCGATAATTGGACTTGACTCCGTCATGCCATAGCCTTGAATAATAGGTAAACCTAGACCGCAAAAAACCTTAGCCATTTTAGGGTTTAAGGCGGCACCACCACTAATGGCAACCTTTAATTGACCGCCAAATTGATTGAGAAGCGTTTTGGATACTAATGCATTCAAAATAGGCCATACAACGGAATCTAACCATTGGCAATTGCCTTGTGGGACCTCAATGTCATATTGACGGCAAAATCGACGCCAACCTACTTCTGTCGCCCAATTAAATAAGAAGCGAGTCACACTGTTGCTGCGGGCAAGCTTTGCTTGTACTTTTGCAAAAATTCGTTCGTAAATACGAGGAACAGAAATGATGATATTAGGACGAATAATTCTAAAATCTTCAGCGAGTAATTGAATGGAGCGTGTAAAGACAACAGTGCACCCCATGCCCATCGCTAAATAGTAACCAGCCATACGTTCAAACGTGTGGGATAAGGGCAAAAATGAAAGGAAAACATCGCCAGGACGAGGGTAGGGTAATACTGTTTGCACGGTGTTGATAACGTTACTCACCACATTTTTATGTGAGAGCATTACGCCTTTTGGACGACCTGTCGTACCAGAGGTGTAAACGATGGCAGCTAAATCATTTTCTTCGGGGCCTTCCGGTAATTCCGTTACATCAAAGCCGGTAGCAATCCAACTTTCCAAATCCCAAAGCTTGATATCTGTGTTTCGATGAGCAGGAGAAGACTCGTCGGTAAAGATAACATGCTTGAGCTTAGGCATTGGAGTTTCTGACAAATAGATAGAATCCCACCGATTTTGACGATTAGTGACAAGGACGGAAGCCTCGCTGTCAGCAATAATAAAAGCGCTTGAACCTGCAGTATCAATGGCATGAAGGGGTACAGGAACATAACCATTAGCCAAAACTGCCTGGTCACAACAAATGGCATCGACTCCGTTAGGCAGTAAAATGGCAATACGTGCACCTTTTGCCAAACCTAAGTTAGCAAAAGCTTTTCGCCATTGTTGAATACGGTCGTATAAGTCACGATATGAAATTCTTTCCCAAGTATTTGTACTTCGGTCAAACTGTCGTAGAGCTTCGGTGTGTGGGGCGGCTTTAGCTCGGGCCGGAATGAATTGGTCCAGTGTTTTCAAATGGCGAAGTGCTTCAAAACGCGTTTGTGATGTATCAGACACAATAATCCCCTTAATTGGTAATCCATCAATTGTAAGTCGAAATGACAAGAATTGGCCTGTTAGATGACACTGAGTTTGTATCTAAAACAGGAAAAGATAAGGGAAGATTCCCTTATCTTTCAGTCACTATTCTTGAGCCTCTACAAGTGCTTTTTTCGCTTCAAGCTCATCCCATCGAGCATATGCAGCCTCAATGCGAGCTTCTAGTTCTGCTAATGCATCAGCATTTTTCTTAATGAGATCTGGTGAATTGGCAGTGTAATATGCTGGATCATTCATTTGCTCAAGAGCGCTTTCATGTTCAGCTTCTAATGCCATTAAAGTCTCAGGTAATTGCTCCAATTCCTTATTTTCTTTATAAGAAAGCTTTATTTTTTCTTGTCGTGGCTTTTTAGTTTGAGGCTTTGGAGTTATGACCTCTTTTTTGTCTTCTGTAACTGGCTGTTGTGGTCGGTAATGAAGCCAATCCGAATATCCACCAACATACTCTCTCCAAAGACCGTCTCCTTCTGGTGCTAGGACTTCAGTTACAACATTGTCTAAGAATCGGCGATCATGACTCACTAAAATAAGAGTGCCCGGATAGTTTTGAAGGGTTTGCTCCAGTAGTTCTAATGAGTCAATATCCAAATCATTGGTCGGTTCGTCTAAAACAAGTAGGTTGGCAGGCAATGCAAATAGGCGAGCCAGAAGCAAGCGGTTGCGTTCGCCGCCTGACAAATTAGAAACCGGAACATTAGCCCGTCTTGGAGGGAATAAAAAGTCACCAAGATAGGCCATGACATGTTTTTTCACGCCTCCGACCTCTAACCACTCACTTCCAGGAGAAATGGTTTCTGCCACTGTTTTATTAGGATCTAATTGACCTCGTAATTGATCAAAATAAGCAATTTGTAGGTTTGTTCCAAGCTTAACGGTACCACTAGTGGGTTGTTGCTTACCGAGCAAAAGAGAAATCAAAGTGCTCTTTCCTACACCATTATGACCAATTAGACCTAAGCGATCGCCTCTTAATAGCTTAAAGTTGAGATCTTTTACGATAGTTTTATCACCAAATATTTTTGAGACACCGTCAAGTTCGGCCACGATTTTGCCACTTTTCATGCCTGCATCAATATTAAGATTGATTTGACCTAATCGATCTCTACGGGCTGCTCGTTCAATGCGTAGTTGCTCCAAACGGCGGACACGGCCTTCATTGCGAGTACGACGCGCTTCGATGCCCTTTCGTATCCAAACTTCTTCCTGAGCCCAAAATTTGTCAAATTTTCGTCTTTCAATCTCTTCTGCAGCTAATTCTTCTTCTTTTCTAGCTTCATAAGCATTAAAGTTGCCTGGGTAGCTTCGGAGAATTCCTCGATCAAGTTCTACAATGCGAGTTGAAACAGTGTCCAAAAAGCTACGGTCATGCGTGATCACCATTAATGCCTTAGAGTTGCGGTATTCATTTTGGATAAGATTTTCTAAAATCAAAATACCGTCAATATCGAGGTGGTTTGTAGGCTCATCAAGCAATAAAAGATCACGCGATAGAGCAAATGCTAGGGCCAATGCAGCACGCTTTTTCTCTCCACCTGAGGCTTTTTGTGGATTGGCTTGTGCATCAAGTTTAAAGCGATGAAGATACTCTTCAAGACGGGCTAATAATCGCCAGTGCTCTCGTTCATCATTTATTTGGTCAAATTGTCCACGTTGAATCAATGATTCAAGGAAGGTATCAGCAGAGGGTAAAAAAGGTTCTTGTTCGACATACGCTATGGATAGACCATCAAGCATAGAGATGTTGCCATCATCTAGCTTTTCAACGCCTGCTATAACCTTTAATAAAGAACTTTTACCAGTACCGTTACGCCCAATAATTCCTATGCGCTCACCATCGTGTACGGAGAGGTTGGCGTGATCTAATAAGGGTTGATCTCCGAAGGCGAGTTCTGCGTCTTGTAGCGTCAATAGTGTTGTCATTGTTTACTATTTATGTTGTTCTATTGGTCGATAGAATGCTTTTTGTAAGCGCTCTGCACTAACAGGTTTAATTTTATTAGCTTCAATTAATGCGGGTTGGGCAATTCGCTTTACAGTTGAACTTTCTGACTGGATAAAACTTAATTGGCCAGTTGTGCCATTTAAGTCAATTTGTGGTTTCCACTTCATCCACTGTAACGCTAAACGATATGCGTCCACACCCATAGAAAAAAGTCGACGGTCGAATGTGCGAGCTGGCATTGAAACACCAAAGCTAGCTCTAAAATCAGAAGCATTGTTTTGTAAGACAAGGGGAGCCTCGACAAAACCTACTCGTTGCAAGTCATAAGTCATAGCAGCTACAGCCCCTTGACGCGGATCGCCAGGATTTAATAAGCTTGTACCCCACAAACGTGTCATTCGTGGCAAGCGTGGTGTAATTTGTGCGGCAGTGCGAGCATCCATAGCTAAAAAGGCTGCAAGATAAGGGGGCTCTTCAAAGGCTGTTAAAGAACGATATTCAGCCATTAGTTTCTGATTGCGTAGTCTGACACGTTGATATTCATAAGGGTCATCTTCTCGATTTGGAAGAGGTTCAAGCTCTGGAGGCTTAATCCCGGACTCCATTTCGTAGAAGTGTGATTGAGTTTTCATTAATTCAGGGGTGAGTACAACACGCTCGTAGGGAATCTGTTTGGCAATTAGCTCTTGTTCAAAAGTATTCGCAATACGTTTTTCTAAGGGAGCATCAACTTCAAAAATTCTTACCTTAGAAGGTTCGCCTTTGTTGTTTGTTGCCGGTAAAGCCGCCAACGCAATCTCAGCAATTTGTTTGGCCTCTTGTTCTTGGCTAAGAGCATAATTCATCATCAATTCTGGTGCATAGACACCATTTGACGTTTGGTTTAATGCAATGGTTGGTAGAGGTAAGAATGGAAGCGATGAGACTTCATCTACGGCATCACGTGCCAAGGGGCCAATAGCAACTAGTGCTCCCATTAAAGCAGCATCTTGTAGATGAGATTGAGCATTTTGTCCCCATTTTCTTGGCAAGCGTAGAATTTCATAGGGACTCCCATTTTGTTTATTCTCTGCCTCAATGGCTTGAATAACGGGGGCATAGAGCGACTCGTAAGGACTACCACTTTCTGGCATCAAAATGGCAATCTTAGGCTTGTTGCTGATTGGTTGAGTAAAAGGCGCAGGCGCCTCTTTTGTAAAGTCAATTGCAAACGGAATTGCAGCTTGAGCAAAACTCGTTGCACTAAAGGTCGCTAAAATAGCCACACTAAGAACTTGAAATAGACGGATATTCACGATGCAATCCATGACGAACCAATGGTCCGAACAGTTATTAATGCAAAAGGCGGGGCTCAATACTCAGAGTTTCCCCAGCGCTGCACTTTATATTGTAGGGCTTCCAATCGGAAATTCTGCAGACATCACTCTACGAGCTTTATGGATTTTAGCCATGGCAGATGTGATCGCGGCAGAGGATACGAGAGAAACCAAAAAACTTTTGGAACGCTTTTCCATTTCAGTTCCAACGATTAGCGTACGGGAACACAATGAAATAGCTCAATCCCATATGATAATTGAACGTCTCGAAAAGGGCGAGAGGGTTGCTCTTGTGACTGATGCTGGTACACCTGCGGTATCAGATCCAGGGGCAAGAGTGGTACGGGCAGTACAAGAGGCTGGTTATCGTGTTATTCCGATACCAGGAGCAAGTGCAGTAGTGACTGCATTGTCAGCAGCGGGTTTAGAGCCAGGCGGTTTTCATTTCGTTGGCTTTTTGCCTCCACAGCCTAAAGCACGTCGAGAAGCCATTAAATCACTAGCTCGTCATAAGGAAAGCTTTGTTATCTATGAGGCTCCTCATCGTATTGTTGATGTTTTGCTGGATATGGCAGAAGCATTGCAACAAGGCAGACGAGTGGTCGTGGCTAGGGAGATTACAAAGAAATTTGAGACTTTTTCTGCGCTGCCGGCCTCTGATTTGGCTCAATGGGCTCAAACTCATGAACCAAGAGGGGAGTATGTCGTTTTGGTCGATGAGTCCAAAGACGAAAAAGGCTTAACATTGTCAGATAAAGAGGCTCTTTGGGTCTTGGCTTTAGCAAAGGCTATGCCAAGCTCTAAGGCGGCTGCAACAGCGGCCAAGATCACAGGATTTTCTCGTGATGAAATTTACCAATGGATCTTGGCCAATAAACCGGAAAATTAAAGGTCGTCCTCTAAGTCTTTATCGCGTAAGGCATCAGGAATTAAAGCCTGAAAGTCATAGATCGATTTATCCATCAAATGTGATGGGGCAACTCGTGTCATACTCATCAAGATGTTATAGATACGGCTGTCATAGTCTTGATCCCATTGACGAATTAGGGCTTTAATTTCAGCACGCTTTTTATTTTCAATTTTTCGACAAATTTCTTTAGAAACAATTGGATAATTTCTATATTTGACCCAACGTTCAATTTCATATTCGCGCACATAGACAAGAGGGCGAATAATGACATTTTTGCCATCATCACTACGAAGTATCGGTGGCATTCCTTTTAGACGTCCACCGTAGAACATATTTAAGAGAAGTGTACTGACAATGTCATCCATATGATGACCAAGGGCAATTTTTGTTACCCCCATTTCTTTAGCAACTCGATAAATAATTCCACGTCGCAGGCGTGAGCAAACTGAACAAACGTTACGTCCTTCAGGAATTACTCGTTGTACGATTGACCATGTGTCTTGATCTTCAATATGGTAGGGGACACCAACTTTTTCCAAGTAGTTTGGAATAACATCTTTGGGAAAGTTAGGCAGGTGTTGATCAACATTGACCGCTAGAAGATCAAAATGAACTGGCGCTCGTTTTTGTAGTTTCATTAAGACATCTAGTAAGACATAGCTATCTTTACCACCGGACATACAAACCATGACTTTGTCACCCTCTTCGATCATGCCAAAGTCAGTGATAGCCTTGCCGGCTAGGCGCATAATGCGCTTCTCATTTTTCTTTTCTGCCACTGACTTTTTTGTACGATTGGGGCTAAGTTCAAAGCTTTCAGGTAAAGACTCTTGAGCGCTTGATGTGTCGGGGACAATTGGAATAACATGGTCAGGCATTTCGAATCCTAAAAATTTCTATACCAGCACTTTCAACAGTTTCATATGCTTGTGTTTTTTCACTACGGACCAAGACGGCTTTGACTCGTTGGTCAGATAGTAGTTCGTCGGCAATTTTATCAACCATTGTTTCCTGGAGATCAATGTGTTTCTCATTGATATGATGATCAACAGCAGCAACGCCTAAATCATAGTTATAGGCGTTATTTAAATCATCCTTCTCATCGCTTGTAGTCACAAAAATCTCAATGTTAAAAATGACAGGTTGACGAGTATCTTTTTCACTGTCATAGGCGCCTATAAATACATCTCTTTGAATATTTTTGAGAATAATGCGTCGACATTGGCAAAGTTCGGGGTGTAAGTACCAGCTCATAAGTTATCTTTAATAGCTGCAATACGAGCAGCATTTAGTTGTAATGGAATTTCCTTTTTATTGAGGCAACGACTTGCAATCTCTCCTGCATTGATACTTAACGCAGCTTTTAAGGCCCTGTTCCATAGAGTTTTATCGATATTTTTAAATACTGTTGCTAAACACAGCAGTAGTTGGAATCTTTCAGGACGTCGGAAGGCATCAGCAGTTTGAAACAGAGTGTTCATTGCTTCAGGTGTAGAAATAAAGAGATCTTTGGATCTTAGCCATAAGCGGCATAAATCCATAATGTCACTACTAGGTTTAAATTTATCAAAGAATGCATTTAACGTCTCGAGGCTATTAACATTTGACGTTAAAATTGCGAACTTTACAGCCTCATCTAGCTCTGATAAGCAAGCTTTATTCAAGACTGCTAGGAGTTCTTGAGTTAGATTAAGATTCTGAAAAAGCTTTTGTCCGAGTCCACATGTATAAAGTGTTTGAATGAAGCGATCGCAGTGGGCATGGGTAAAGGCTTTTCTCATTTCAAGAAACACTCGTTCAGGCACAAGTGCGTCAGCTTCTCCATTTACAACCATTTGCCTCATTAGGTTCATCGTTTCTGGGGCGATGCTAAATTCTGGTAATTTTGCTGAAAATCGAGCAACTCTAAGGATTCTTACGGGATCTTCTTCAAAGGCATCAGAAACATGGCGTAAAACTTTATTTCGAATATCACAGATGCCATGGTAAGGATCAAAAACTGTATCCCCTTGCATAGCGATGGCATTAATCGTGAGATCTCGGCGTTTTAAATCTTCTTCTAATGTAACTTCTGGGGCAGCATGGAACCTAAAACCATGATAACCCGGCGCAATTTTTCTCTCAGTTCGAGCTAGGGCATATTCCTCGTGCTTTTTAGGGTCGAGAAAAACAGGAAAATCTTTTCCAATGGGTAAGAATCCTTTAGCCCTCATTTCTTTAGGAGTTGATCCGACAACGACCCAATCACGATCTCCTTCAGGAATATCATAATGGAGCTCTTGTCGTAAAAAATGATCTCGAACATAGCCACCGACTAAATAAATTTGCATGGTTAAATCGTCTCTTCTGCATCAATGGGCTTAGGTGAAATAGTACCAATAACCTCTGATAACCGTTTGAGAGGTTGAGAGCCTTGTTGTGAGTATTCCATCATATTGGCCATAACGTTTTGAACATAACCACGTGTTTCCGTAAAAGGGATGCTTTCGATGAAAATTGCTCCATCGACGGTTTGTGTCAGACTCGCTCTCCATCGTTTTGCTCGGTTAGGGCCTGCGTTATAACCCGCTGTAGCCAGAACCATATTTTGGTCTAACCTATCAAGTAAACTACGTAAATATGCGGTTCCTAGACGAATATTGGTATTTGCCTCATAAATGGTTGAGGGATCAAAATTCTCGTCTTGTAAGTTTTTAGCAATCCACTTCGCAGTTGTCGGCATGATTTGCATTAGACCATTTGCTCCAACAGGAGACTGTGCAACCGAAATGAAACGAGACTCTTGACGAATGAGTCCATAGACCCAATCATCTCTAATTGAGTTTACCTTGGAGTAATTTTCTATCAAAGCACGATAAGGTCTTGGATAAAGCAGCTCATGATCGATTGGCATAGTTTCTGCCACTCGTTCAGAGGTATTGATCATCCGATGCCACAAGTGGTTTTGTTGAGCCCACTGAGCGGCAGCCAACAAGTCCCAGGCATTGCCATTGCGTAGTCCCCAATTCCATTCGCGATGCCCATAGTTTAAAAGCGAAAGATCATAAAATTCTTTTGCGCGTTTAAAACTTTCATTATTCGCAAAAGCTGCAATGTTTTCTTGCGGAGCAGTAGTAGTGCCTGTTGTACGATATTGTGTTGGCAACCCAAGGGCTTCTGCTGCTAACTTACCGTAAAATGTGCGAATATTTTTCAGTTTCATGAATTCTTGCTTGGCAGCTTTTGGATGCTCCAATTTACGGAGCGCATAACCACGCCAGTAAATCCAAGCTTCTTTTTGTCGTAAATTTTGTGGCATCGTATCAATGTACGTACGAACAGACTGCCACTGTGCTTGTCTTAATGCACTTCGAACACGCCACTCTTGGCAAGCATCAGGGTGTGCCATGTATGGGCTTGAGCAGACGTTTTTCCCTCCTTTAGCGTACCACTGTAAAGCTTTAGGATCGTGGTCCAGAGCTGCAACATATCCGATGCGTCCCCAAATAGCAGCTCTTTCTTTTTGTGTTAATTGATGATTTATACCTTGTGCAATCTGAGCAGTTTTCTCGTAATCGTTTCTGGAAAGTTGGTAAGCAGCAATGAGCGCAACATACTTATTTTGGGATTTTAAAGAGCGTTTATTACGTTCAAACCATTTGTCTGAATTTTCAAGAGCGCTCTTAGCTTGTGAGTCAAGGCGTTTTTTATCGATTAAAAAATCAAGATATTGTTTAGCTTCGTCAATGCGTCCTTGTTGAATGAGCACAACGGTACGGGCATAGGCACTGGATGGAACTTTTTCAATCAGGGTTGCGGAGGCTTTTTTGCAGACTTCAAGACTGGCATGACGGGAGCTTTTTAAAGTCTCTAGTGTTTGACGCTCTAGTCGTAAGAGTTTTTTCTTGTCGTTGGAGGGGGTATTGACTAAAGAATGATAGAGATCCCAACATTGAAACTCTGGTTCATCAAAGTTCCATACTAAGTTTTTTCGATAGTTAATAAATTTATCCCATTGCTGTTGTTCGTGTAATTGAGGTGCAATAGTTTTGAGCCAATCCGTTTGAAATCGTTCGGCAATATATTGCCCCTGATATTTCTTTAGAAAATCATGAGCTTCTTTTTCTAAACTAGGACCAACTTTCCCCAGTTTTGAACGCGTAAGAATAGACCAGGCTCTGACATAGCCATCAAGCAAGAAGCCATTAAGCTTAGTTTCTTCAGGAGATAGACTTGAAAATCGTTGTTCTTCAAAAGCTTTTTGCAACATTAAGAAGTGTTCTTGCTTAGTTGCTTTTTCTAAGGCAATGGCCTTTTGTTCGGCTTCATCTTGTGTATTTTCTGGAGATTCTATGACAAGTTGCTTTGTCTTTTCTGATACAGCTTTCTCTAAAGTGGATGCAAAAATACCACTACTAAAGCTTAGAAAAAGCACTAGTAGAATCAGGCGATTTAAGTGGAAAGGGAATAGACTCAAAAACATGCTATTACTCTAATAGAAAACCTATGAAAAAATCGCAGATTCGACAAAAAATTTTGTTAAAACGTTCTACTGCTCATTCTGATCGGGTATGTTCTGCTTTAAATCAGCACCTGTATAAGTACCTTTTAACTCAGTCATGTCACTGTATTGGTTTTTATTTTCCTATTCGTAATGAAATAAGTTTACTCAATACAATTGCTTTGCTTGAAAAAGACTTTGAGTTTGCTTTGCCGAAAATTGTTGATGGCCAGATGGAGTTTTATCGGTGGGTTTCGTGTGAAGCTATCACCAGAGATGAGTTAGGCGTGCCGGCGCCGACATCCATGGATGTTGTTGTTCCAGAGCTAATTTTGATTCCTTGTTTAGCGATGGATCAACGGGGATACCGGTTAGGATATGGTCAAGGTTGGTATGACCGGTATCTGAATAGGTACCCCACGATAAAAACCATCGGCATTGTAGCGAATCAGTTTTTATTTAAGCAATTACCGACTGAATCCCATGATCATCCTTTGCGCGCTGCCATTTCTGAGACAGGTATGGTGCTATTTAATGAGCGCAGGATTGACGCCAGTTAAGGCGCTTCCAAAAGAAGCCAACACAGAGTAAAACGATAGTGTAATAAAACCAGTCAGCGGTCCAAACGGTGGCAATTTGCTCAGCCCAGTGAGTGACCCACCAGCAGTAAGCCGTATAGGCAAAGATTGAAATTAATGAAATAAGCATTGACTCACGAGTTGCACCAAGAAAACCAAAAGCTAGAAAATAGTGATAGGCCGGCACACAGATTAAATAGCTTGACAGCATTACTCGTAAGGAATCAATGCTATCAAGGCGCAGGGATTCGATATCTGTAAATAGCATTAGTAGTGGCTGTGGCCAGAGTGCAATGATAAGCGCAAGTGGCAAGGTAATGAAAATAGAAAGTTTTAAACCTCTAAACATCATGCCATCAACATCTTTGGCTCGATTTTCACCCAATAAGTTTGCACCAATGGAACCACATGTTGAACCAAAGGCATGAACGATAATAAACATAAGATTGCTAAAAGAGCGGGTGATATTACAAATGGCTAGTGCCCTCTCTCCCATATGCTCAACCCATACAAAAAAGAGTAGCCAACTGGTCATGATGATTGTTTCTTGCAACATCATGTATCGGCCTAGCTTAAACAACTCACATTGAAGCTGTTTGTCGATACCTGTCCAAAGGAAAAGATTGTATTTCTGATGACAGTTTTTGCTAATGGCATAAAAGGCAAAAAATGCCGCAGTAAATAGTTCTGCCAATGTCGAAGCAATGGCAGCTCCAGCGATGCCGAGTGCTGGAATAGGACCGATCCCAAAAATGAGGAAATAGTTAAGAACACAGTTGGTGGCTACCATGACTATGCTCGAGTAAGTCATAACAGCAGGGCGTAAGATAGCCATGAAAAAGCCACGAAAGGCAATACAGACGAATGCAAAACCAATCCCAATCATTCTCCAAACAAAGTAGCTTTGGGCTTCTTGGCGAACATTTTCTGACTGTAGCCCAAATTCAAAAAGAGTAGGAGTGATAAACGGTAATAAGATCGCCAGCAAAATTAAAAAACCGGCAAAGAAAATCATGCTTTGCATGAAAATCCTGCCAATTTGAGGATAGTTTTTACTTCCATTTGCAATCCCCATTTGAGACTGTGCTGCAATGCCGTAGCCCATCGCAACCATTGTAAAAACGAAGAATCCAATGCCGCCAATGGCAGCAGCTCCAACGCTAACTTCACTAACATGACCTAAAAAAATAACATCAGTGAGTCCAATGATTTGTTCAAGAATCATGCTCATTAACATGGGCATAGATAGCTTGAAAATAGACAAAGTGCTGGTATCTACAGATTGTGTATTCATAGTCAAAAGGAGAAAAAAGCGCTATCCAAATGACTTGGATAACGCCTTGCATTTTAAATTTTCAAATGAAAATTAGTAGCGATAAGAGTCACTCTTATAGGGGCCTTCTTTAGGAACGCCGATATAAGCAGCTTGTTCTTCAGTTAATTCGGACAATTGGGCATTAAAACTCTTTAATTGTAAACGAGCGACCTTTTCATCCAAAATCTTCGGTAAGACATAAACGCCAACAGGATACTTGTCCGTGTTAGTGAAAAGCTCAATTTGAGCCAATGTTTGGTTAGCAAAAGAGCTGGACATAACGTAACTGGGGTGACCCGTAGCGCAACCGAGGTTAACTAAACGACCTTCTGCCAATAAGATGATCTTGTTGCCTGAGGGCAATAAGATATGGTCAACTTGGGGTTTGATGTTTTCCCATTCGTATTGACGCATGCTAGCAACGTCAATTTCGCTATCAAAGTGACCAATATTGCACACGATAGCTTCATTTTGCATGCGAATCATGTGGTCATGAGTGATGACGTTAACATTGCCAGTTGCAGTCACAAAGATATTGGCTTTATCGCAAGCCCAATCCATCGTGACGACACGATAGCCTTCCATGGCTGCTTGCAATGCACAGATCGGGTCAACTTCTACAACCCAAACTTGAGCGGCTAAAGCTCGCAAGGCTTGCGCACATCCCTTACCAACATCGCCATAACCAACGACAACTGCTACTTTACCGGCAATCATCACGTCGGTAGCACGTTTAATACCGTCAACTAAGGACTCGCGGCAACCATACAGGTTATCAAACTTGGACTTTGTAACAGAGTCATTGACATTCATGGCAGGGAACTTTAAAGCACCCTTAGCAGCCATTTGATAGAGACGGTGTACACCAGTTGTGGTTTCTTCGCTTACGCCCTTAATATGAACAATACGCTTAGAGTACCATTGAGGATCACTATCTAAGTGACGAGCGATAGCAGCAAAAAGAGCAGCTTCTTCGTCATTGTGAGCTGTTGCGATAACAGAACGATCGGATTCTGCTTGAACGCCTAAGTGCAACAATAAAGTGGCATCACCACCATCGTCCAAAATCATGTTGGCGAACTTGTCGTCACCCCAGTCAAGAATTCTATGGGTGTACTCCCAGTAGTCTTCAACAGTTTCGCCCTTTACAGCAAAGACGGGGATGCCTTCGGCAGCGATAGCAGCGGCGGCGTGATCTTGTGTTGAAAAAATATTGCAACTTGCCCAACGAACTTCAGCACCCAAAGCAACCAACGTTTCAATTAAAACGGCGGTTTGAATTGTCATGTGCAAGGAACCTGCAATGCGTGCTCCCTTTAAAGGTTGTTGATTAGCATATTCTTCACGAATAGCCATCAAACCGGGCATTTCAGTTTCTGCGATTTTGATTTCTTTGCGACCCCAATCAGCTAAGCCGATGTCAGCGATCACGGAATTTTGACTCATGAAAGAGACTCCTAAAAAAGTTTTCAAAAACGAGCGCCGTTCTTATTTTTTCTCAAGCCTGGGAGTTACTCTCGCGCAGCGCCCCTTGAGAATTTGGGGTTAGAAGTTGAAGTACTTCTAACCAAGATCTTACTTATTAGCCTTTTCTTCTGCGGCTTGACGTAAAGTTGTAAAAGCTTCTTCTAAGTCTGCACAAGACACACCTTCTACAATGAGAGCCGTTTTTTCTCCTACGTCGTTTGCATTATCTACGATGCGAATGATATCAGTTGAGGCATCTAAACCTTTGGTCTTTAGAGCACCAATGGCCATCCCGGCGTCGCGCCCCGATTCAAAAGCAGCGCTTTGCAATAACACCTTGCCAGAGGCATCTGTTAACTTGAAATAAAATTTGCCATCCTTTTCACGATATTGTTTGAAAAGGGGTAAGCTTGCCTTTTCTTTTTTGACCTCTTTGCGTTGATTTTGGCCGAAAGTTGCAAAGTTACGAAGACCAACAGCTTTTTTAAGCTCTGCTAAGAAAGGAACTGTGATTTCACGAGCTTTTCTAGCACCTTCTTGTAAGATTTGCTCAATTCGGTCAGGGTCAGCCATCAATTGATCATATTTTTCACGCATGGGGCCAATTTCGGATTCGATTTTTTCGAATAATTCCTTTTTGGCATCGCCCCAGCCTAAACCTTCTTCTAAACGGCGTCGGAAGTCGGCATAGTCTTCGGGTGTAGCAAATGCTTCATAGATGGCAGTCAATGATGTTGAATCTGGATCTTTAGCTTCGCCTGGTAGACGACTATCTGTCTTAATCATCGCAATAGCGTCTTTGATGGCTTTTGAGCCGCCTTCAAACAACGGAATGACATTGTTATAACTCTTACTCATTTTACGGCCATCTAAGCCAGGTAAAACTTCATGAGTCGTGTCGACAATAGCTTCAGGTAATGTGAAGAAGGGATTCTCTTCAGATGCATATAAATGGTTGAAGCGTGTTGCAACGTCACGGGCCATTTCTATGTGTTGAATTTGATCTTTGCCGACAGGGACTTTGTGTGCGTTAAACATCAGAATGTCAGCTGCCATCAAAATAGGGTAGCTGTAAAGACCCATAGAAATACCTGCATCAGGATCTTCCTCATTGTCAATATTGGCATCTAATGCGGCTTTGTAAGCATGAGCACGATTCATTTGACCTTTGGAGGTTGCACAGGTCAACATCCAACTTAATGTCGGAATTTCGGGAATGTCGCTTTGACGATAAAAAATGACGCGTTGGGGATCTAAACCAGCAGCTAACCACGTAGCTGCAATTTGTACGCGGCTTCGTTCAATACGATCAGGATCTTGACACTTAATTAAGGAATGAAGGTCAGCCATAAAGAAGAAGCTTTGAACGTCCTTAGCCTTGCTAGCGGCAATGGCAGGGCGGATAGCACCAACATAGTTGCCAATATGTAAAGTGCCTGTTGTATTAATGCCCGTTAAAACACGTAAAGTCATTTGAAAATCCCAACATTAAAGTAAAAAAAATATTTTATCCCAAATAAGGGAAAAGCTCTTTTTTTTCAGGCAGAAAAATAAAAATGCCGCTGGGATTCAGCGGCATTTTTTCTAAGGGATAAAGAGCTTAGAAAGCGTCGGCACGTAAGGCTTCAGCTTTGTCCGTCTTTTCCCACGTAAATTGCGGTTCTTCGCGACCGAAGTGACCATAGGCAGCGGTCTTAGAGTAAATTGGGCGCAAGAGGTCGAGCATCTTCACGATACCGCGCGGACGCAAGTCAAAGTGGCGTCGAACCAATTCAGCAATCTTTTCATCAGTAATGACACCAGTGCCATAGGTGTAGACCGTGATATTGATCGGTTCAGCAACACCAATAGCGTAGGAAACTTGAACTTGGCAACGAGAGGCTAGACCGGCAGCAACAATATTCTTGGCAACATAGCGACAAGCATAGGCTGCAGAACGGTCAACCTTGGAGGGGTCTTTACCAGAGAAAGCACCACCACCGTGTGGGCAAGCACCACCGTAGGTATCTACAATAATCTTTCGACCCGTTAAGCCACAGTCACCTTGAGGACCACCAACAACGAATCGTCCTGTCGGGTTGATCAAGAAGCGCGTGTTCTTGAGCAATTCAGGTGGTAAAACTGGCTTAATGATGTGCTCAATAACGGCTTCATTAAACTCAGGCTTCATTTTGTCGCCATCGCTCATGCTGGGGTCATGTTGCGTAGATAACACAACAGTATCGATACCAGTAATAATGCCGTTTTCATAACGCAAAGTGACTTGGCTCTTGGCGTCAGGTCGCAAAAAGTCCAAAGTGCCGTTACGGCGGACAATTGATTGTTGTTGAACTAAACGATGAGCGTAATAGATGGCAGCCGGCATCAAGGTAGGTGTTTCGTTACATGCATAACCAAACATGAGGCCTTGGTCACCAGCACCTTGTTCAAGATAGTCATCGCTAGCACGATCTACACCTTGAGCAATATCATTGGATTGTTTGTCGTAAGCGACTAAAACAGAACATCCCTTGTAGTCAATACCAAAGTCTGAATTATCGTAACCGATTCGTTTGATTGTTTGTCGAGCGATATCAATGTAATCGACATTGGCTTGAGTGGTAATTTCACCAGCCAAGACGACAAGACCTGTATTACAAAGCGTTTCAGCAGCTACACGGCTGTGAGGGTCTTGCTCTAAGATGGCATCCAAAATGGCATCTGAAATTTGGTCAGCAACTTTATCAGGATGGCCTTCGGAAACGGATTCCGAAGTAAAAAGGTAGTTAGAAGAAGTCATGGTGCTACATTCCTATTTATTTTTAAATTTGGGCGGAACGAGCGTCCACCGCGCGATATAAGGAATGCGGCTGACGCTTTAGCGGAATTTTTATACGCCCCGCAAGTTGTCCTTAACTCGGCGTGAGTGAGAATACTACTCCAGTTACTTAAAAAATCAAGGAGATGGAGTAGTACTTTCGTATAAATCGTAGAACAAAGGAACAAAAGACTTTATGAGTTCAATAACGATTTTTACCGTAAATCATGGCATAAATACCAGCAACCATGAGGGCTCCTCCCACAATGTTACCGAGTGTAACGGGTAGGAGATTGTCTAAGAAAAAGCTGTTCCAATTGGCCGTAAGTGCAACAGCTTGATGTGCCTCAACCAATGCAGTGTAGTTGGCTGCCGTGCCAGTCCAGATGCCTAGAGGAATAAAAAACATATTGGCGATACAGTGCTCAAACCCCATAGCAACGAATGCCATAGTGGGGATCCAGAGTGCAATAATTTTTCCACTGGTTGTATTTGCGGAATACGCAGAATAAACAGCTAAACAAACTAACCAATTACACCCCACAGCACGAATAAAAGCCTCCCAAAAGGTGAGATTGGTTTTACTATTGGCGAGTTTCACAATGCCTTCAGCCCAAGGCATGGTGCCTCCATTTGTTGTTTCAAAGATAAGACCACTACTGTAAATTAAGACATAAGCAACGAAAATTGCACCAACGAAATTGCCAATCCAAGAGTAAAAACCGGAGCAAAGACTTTGACTGAACGTGATTTTTTGATCATGTCTGGCTAAGGTTAGTGTCATGCAATTACCTGTAAAAAGGTCTGCTCCACAAATTACAACCAACATTAGCCCCACAGGGAAAACGGAGGCAAAAATAAGTTTGCCCATGCCGCCCCAGATCTCCCATGGAAGAGCAAGTCCTGCCCTAACTGCCAAAAAGGCACCTAATGCGATATAAGCACCAGCAAGAAAAGTCAGTCCCGCTGTTGCTAAAGGACTTTGCTTGGTTCTCGAAACACCAGATTGTGAAGCTGTGAGCAAGAGCTCTTTGCCAGACTTAATCATTAACAGAAAACTCCTCAAAACACTGGATATTAGCAACAATATTAACGAAAAATAGCCTGACGTTAGAAGCCCTTTGTATGAAATTTTGGCAAAATTCACTCCATGGAATTATTAATAAAACTTATTGCAAAACTCCCCCTTGGAGTTTTGAGAAAGATTGGACGCATTATTGGTGTCCTAATTTATCGGTGTTCGTCTTCTTATCGTCGTCAAATTGAAAGAAATTTGACGCGTGCGGGTATTTTTACGCCTGAATTGGCATTAGAGGTTGCCCGGGAACAAGGTGCTCAAGCAGTAGAGGCTCCTTGGGTTTGGGGACGAGATCGACATGATGTTCTCGCACTTACTCGCTGTGATGAAAAATCACGCCAGCTCGTTCAAGAGGTAATGGATAGTCAGAGCCCGATCGTTTTTTTTACTCCCCATATTGGTTGTTATGAAGTTGCGCCTATTTACGTAGCGCATCATTGGCTAGAGTCGCTAAACAAAAATATGGCCATTTTGTATCGAGTTCCTAGAAAGAGCTATCTGAGAGCTATTGTTGGCCAAGGTCGCGCTGTGCCAAACATACTGCCATCTTCTGCTGATTTGAAAGGTGTTAGACAAATTTTTAGGACAATGAAGGCTGGTGGTATGGCTGGTATTTTGCCCGATCAAGTTCCTTCTGGAGGTGAAGGTGTTTGGGCAAATCTTTTTGGACAAAAGGCCTACACTATGACTTTTCCGGTGAAGCTAGCTCGTCAATTCCAAGCAAAAGTCTTAATGTGCCGAGTTGAACGAGAAAACGATGGATGGTGTATTCATATGCGTTTGTGGGACTATGAATTAACCGGTATTGAACAAAAGGACTGTGAGGCTATGAATCGACTCATCGAAGAAACGATTTTAGAGTGCCCTCAACAATATCTATGGTCTTATAAGCGTTATAAGTGTCCTCGTGGCGTAACTCGTCCTTCAGAATAAAAATGAAAAATTTGCTTATCTTTTTTTCTAAAATTTGGCTTGCCATGGTGAACTCCATGGCACATTGGCAACCTCGCAGTCGAGCAAGGGTAGCACGTTTGTTGGCAACTCTTTTTTGGTATATTGTTCCTAAACGTCGAAAGGTTACGTTGACGAATCTCCGTTTGTGCTTTCCTAATTGGTCGGAGCAAAAGCGAATTGAAGTTGCTAAGCAATGTTTTTATTGTTTATCCAGAGCCGCTTTAGATCACTCTGTTCTTTGGAATGGTTCTAAAGAGGATATTGAGCGCTTTGTTCGTTTTGATCCTAAAGAGTTAGAGCGTATCGTTAGTACAAACAATCGTCCTCTGATCTTAATAGCTCCACATTTCGCAGGTCTTGATGCAGCAGGGATTGCTCTAAATCTTTATGTGAGAGGCGTTTCTTTATATCAAAAACAATCAAATCCAGTATGGGATAAGGCTGCTTTAGCGGGGCGTCTACGTTTTAGTAATCCCGTTTTAATTGCTAAGAGTCGTCAGAGTGACTTAAGGCCAGTTATTCGTGCCATGCGAGAGGGTTTACCTTTTTATTATTTGCCAGATATGGATCACGGCCGGCGTAATTCAATTTTTGTACCATTTTTTGGTATACCTGCTGCAACATTGCCTATGCACTCGCGTTTAGCCAAGATGACCAAGGCAAAAGTTTTAATGTGTATTCCAGAGATGGTAGAGGATGGATACAACGTCCACATTACTGAGTTTTTTGAAGATTTCCCTACAGAGGATCATGTTGCAGACACTCTCAAGGTAACACAAGAATTAGAGCGATGGATTTTGAAGTACCCAAGTCAATATATGTGGACTCATCGACGATTCAAAACGCGCCCCGAAGGAGAAAAATCTGTTTATTAGGAACAACATGCGCCTGAAATTTACCAAAATGCAAGGAGCGGGCAATGATTTTGTGATGATTGATGGTGTGTCACAGCATATCATGCCGACGCCAGAGCTTATCCGTTACTTAGCTGATCGGCATTATGGTATTGGAGCTGACCAGGTGCTTCTTGTAGAGAGGACGGTTTTACCTGGAGTAGATTTTCGCTACCGAATTTTTAATTCTGATGGGCATGAGGTTGAGCAGTGTGGCAATGGGGCTCGTTGTTTTGCTCAATTTGTTTTTAATCTGGGTTTGACAACAAAAAAGCGAATTCGAGTAGAAACGAAAAAAAATATTATCGAGCCAGAAATACTCGATAATGGGCAGGTTAGAGTGATGATGGGATGCCCTTCAACGCAGGCTGAAGATTTGCCCTTTATTCCAACTTCCCTTCATCCTACATATCAGCACCAATTGTCACTTTGGCAATACGAAGGAGTAACATTTGCTCCCATTTCTATGGGTAATCCCAGTGCTGTTGTTTTTGTGGATGATGTCGATGCTTATGACGTAATTGGCGTTGGGAAAAAATTGTGTTTTGCTCCCTGTTTCCCCAATCAAACGAATGTTGTTTTTTTGGAAATGAAGGATCTTCATCACGCTAAGGTACGGGTTTTTGAGAGAGGATCTGGAGAGACCTTGGCTTGCGGGAGTGGAACTTGTAGTGGTGTTGTTGCTGCTGTGTTAGCCAAGAAAGCCTCTGAGTTTGTTGATGTACAGGCTCAGGGTGGACTGTTACGTATTCAATGGGATGGACAAATGTCTTCCCCCGTTTATTTGGTCGGAGATGCGGTAAAGGTCTTTGACGGTGAAATAATGATTTAAAAAGGATTGAGAAAAATGACGGATTTAATCCTTAAAAAAGGTAAGGAACGTTCTTTGTTGCGTCGTCACCCTTGGGTATACGACACGGCAGTTCAAAAAGTTGTGGGCAAGGCAAAAAGCGGAGATCTTGTTCGCGTTCTTTCTTGTGATGGGCGTTTTTTGGCTTGGGCAGCGTATTCTCCAGCCTCAACGCTACGGGCTCGTTGTTGGTCCTTTAATGAGGAGGACGTGATTTGCACACAATGGTTAAAGAGCAAGATTTTAAAAGCATTATCAGCTCGTGAGATGTTGGCCGAGCGCACGAGTGCGATCCGCGTAATTTTTGGAGAAGCAGATCAGTTGCCAGGTCTTGTTGTAGATCGTTATGGAGACTGGTTTGTTACGCAGTTTCAAGCAGCAGGGGTTGAAGCCTATCGTGAAGAGATTGCCGATATTTTGATGGCGCAACCTGGTATTAAAGGTGTTTTTGATCGCTCTGATGCAGCAACTCGTCATCGTGAAGGCCTAGAGGAGCGAGTAGGTGTTTTGCGTGGTGAGGAACCACCCGAAGAAATTGAAGTTATTGAAGATGGTGTTCGCTATGGGGTTGATGTTCGTAAGGGACATAAGACAGGTTTTTATGTTGACCAACGAGAAAATCGCTTACTAGCGCAGAAATTAGCCTCAGATTTCAAAAAACGCCATGGCCGTGGAATGAGAGCATTGAATTGTTTCTGTTATACGGGAGGCTTTTCACTGGCCTTGTTGGCAGGAGGAGCGGAAGAAGTGGTGTCAGTAGACTCCTCTGCAGAAGCATTGGCGATGGCTCAACGCAATGCAAAACGCAACGGATTTTCAGAAGATCGCGCAAAGTGGATTCAGGCCGATGTGTTTGAGTATTTGCGTCAAGCTAAAGAGCAAGGAATTGAGTTTGATTTGGTAATTTTAGATCCTCCTAAATTTGCTTCTAGTCACCGACATATTGAACGAGCAGCTCGTGCGTACAAAGATATCAATTTGAAGGGGTTGCGTTTAGTGACCGAGGGAGGCGACTTATTAACGTTCTCTTGTTCTGGGGCAATGGACGTAGATTTATTCCAAAAGGTTATTGCCGGAGCAGTTATTGACTCTAAGCGTGAAGCTTGGATGGTGGCTCGCTTGGGAGCCGGAGCCGATCATCCTTTGATGATGACCTGCCCAGAGGGCGAGTATTTGAAGGGATTGCACTTAGCAATTCGTTAATAAATAGTGAAATTCTCGAAGGATAGATGATGGATGTAATGGATATGGTCCCTCAAATTCCTGTGACAATTTTGACGGGATTCTTAGGGGCGGGTAAAACGACCCTATTAAATCGTATTCTCAAAGAAGACCACGGCCATCAAATAGCAGTGATTGAAAATGAGTTTGGTGAGGAAGATGTCGATAGTTCCTTGTTAGTGCAAACTGATAAAGAGCAGATCGTTCAGATGAGCAATGGTTGCATTTGTTGCACAATTCGTGGTGATCTGTCACGAGTATTAACAGACTTACGCCATCGTCGTGAAAAGGGGGAAGTGAGTTTCAATAGAGTCATTATTGAAACAACAGGCGTAGCTAACCCTGGTCCAGTGGCTCAAACTTTCTTTATGGATGATGCAGTTGCGGCATTTTTCCGTTTAGATGGTGTCATTACACTAGTTGATGCTAAGCACGGACAATTGGCTCTGGATAATGAAAAAGAAGCTCAGGCTCAAGTAGGATTCGCAGATCGAATTTTTTTAACAAAGACCGATTTGGTTAACGAAGAACAAGTGGCCGAAATTAGTGCTCGTTTACGTCGAATGAATCCAAGAGCACCAATTGAAAAGGTGAATATGGGCGAAGTAGATATCAGTAAGGTCCTGGATATTGAAGGGTTTAATCTTAATGATGTGCTCGATATTGATCCTCAGTTTTTAAGTGATATTAGCCACCACCATCATCATGGTGATGAAATCGGCTCTTTTGTGTTTACAAGTTATACCCCATTTGATCCTTATCGATTAGAGCGTTTTTGGGGAACAATTACGCAAGTGTATGGTCCTGACTTATTACGATATAAGGGCGTTATTTATATTGACGGTCTAGATCGCAAAATGATCACGCAAGGAGTACACATGTTGGTCGCTGCTGATTTAGGTCCTCAATGGGCACCCGATGAACGTCCTATGAGTAAGATCGTCTTTATTGGCCGTAACTTGCCAGAAAGCGCAATTATTACAGGACTTGAGACGTGTTTGATAGATGCCCCCTAGTTATTTGATTTTTTGGGAAAACCCTCACTTTTAGGTAAGTTTTCTCACTTGATGTAAAAAAAATACATTTATGGATGCGAGAAAGGGATTTTTCCTGTATAAATAGGGCCTTAAAATTTTGCACACGTCAGATGTGCATGTGCGTCCTTATTTAGGGATATATTTTTTAACGGTTTTTGACCGTTAGTTGGAACTAGATTTATGGCTACTAAAAAGAAGTTGTTGACTGAGCAAGAATTGCTCGCAATGCCGGAAAAAGACTATATGAATGATCGTCAGTTGGCTTTTTTCCGCAACCGACTCCAAGAAATGGAAATGGAATTGCGCAGCAACGCAGGCCAAACGACTGAGCATTTGCGTGAAACGACGGTTGCTCCGGATCCGGCTGACCGCGCAACAATCGAAGAAGAACACGCTTTGGAATTGCGTACGCGTGACCGTGAACGCAAGTTGTTAAAGAAGGTTCAATCTGCCATTCAACGCATTGATAGCGGCGACTACGGTTGGTGTGAAGAAACTGGTGATCCGATTGGGGTGGCCCGTTTGTTAGCTCGCCCGACTGCTACGCTATCATTGGAAGCCCAAATGCGTCGTGAGATTCGCCAAAAAATGTATGGTGATTAAGCTATTACATTGATTGGACGTGAAGAAGGGATATCCCCATATTTGGGAGATATCCCTTTTTTATTCACTATTCTCTAATCTATTTGGATAAAGCTATGGGCGTACACAGCTTTGTTTTGTTTGAAAGCTTGTTCCCAAAAAGTTTTTTCCTGTTCAATCCCATCGGGAAGGTAGATTTTACTAAGCCAGGATAATGGGGACGACCAATGTTTCATAGAAGAGCGTAGAGCAGAGCTTAAAGAAAGGCTATCTTCTTCGTAAAACACAACTGGGGCATTATGAGGTAATTTCGCAAGGTCTTTTGCTAACGAAACAGCATCCTCAAAATATCCAAGCTTATCAATGAGCTTATATTGATACGCTTGATTGCCAGTCCAAACACGTCCTTGTGCAATAGCGTGTACTTGCTTTTTAGATAAATGACGAGACTGAGCGACAAGCTTCGTAAAGTCATCATAGGTGCGAGCAACATTTTGCGTAAGGATGTCCTCTAGGCGAGGATCAAGAGATTTAATGGTTTTATCTGCTCCAGCTAACCATGTAGTGGATACACTGCCTTGCCCAATATGAGCTAAAGATAAAGTATTTTCAAAGGTTGGTAACAGACCAAAGACACCAATCGAACCGGTAATAGTCATGGGGGAGGCAACAATTTTTGATCCACCTGCGCTAATCCAGTAACCACCAGAAGCAGCAACATCTGCCATGCTAACGACAATGGGTTTCCCGGCCTTTTTTAATAACTCCAGTTCATGGCGAATAATTTCACTTGCTACTGCAGAACCACCAGGGGAGTTAATGCGCAAAACCACAGCCTTTACATTAGGATCATGTCGCACTATGGAAATTTGTTCAGCAAGTGTATCCGAGCCAATAATGCCAGGTTCAGACTCACCATCAAGAATTTGGCCTTCTGCAAGAATAACAGCAATACTCTCAGGTTGAGGAGCAGAATTAACTCCGTTCGCATAGTCTAAGTAAGAAATCCAAGAGCTTTCTGCTTTTTGGCCTTTGCCTAATTTAATTTTGATGAATTCTTCCATTTCATCAGCTGTTTTTGTGCCGTCAATTAAATTACCTTGAATAGCAGTTTGTGCCATATCTCCACGGTTTTGGCGAACACGTTCAGGCAAAGTATTAATGTAGTTTTCAAGGCTTCCAGGCATGAGACCTCGAGAACTTTCGATGTCGTTAGCCAGTAATTTCCAGGCGCTATTAAGCCAGGTGCTTTCTGCTTGAATCCAAGCTTCAGATGGCGCGTTAGCAGTAAAGGCTTCAGGATAACTTTTGTAGTCACCAGCCTTAAAAACATGAACATTAACACCAAGTTTTTTTAGGAAATCTCCAAAATAGAGACGATTGGAACTTAGTCCTTTTACTGCGACTTCACCCATAGGATGCATGTAGATTTCATGGGCATGAGCAGCAATTGCGTATTGAGTTTGGGAGTAATGCGAACCCCATGCATATACGGGTTTTCCGCTTTGTTTAAATTGCTCTACGGCATGTCCAATTTCTGAGATACTTGCAAGGCCAGCCTTATCCAGTTTATCAAGCTTCAACAGAACCCCTTGGATCATTGGATCATTTTGTGCGGACTTTAATGCACTTAAAATGTCATGCAGAGACGTATCGAGAGGTTCTTCCTCAGACAATAAACTCATAACCAGAGATGGTGTTTGGGTTTGCTCTAAAATTTCGCCTTTGAGATCTAGAACTAAAACTGTATTTGGAGTAATTGTCGAAGAATTCTTAAAAATAGCAATAACGCCAATAAGTAGGCAAGCAAGCAGGCTGAGTTGTAGTAATCTCCAGCCAAGTTTGACCACCCACAAACAGCCTTTATCAATGGCTTGAAAGAATTTTTTTATCCAGTGCAAAATAAACAAAATAACCTCTGATTGTCTTAGTTGAATGGATCAAGAAATACAGGACGTTTATGCTTACGTTCTATTGTTTTTGGTGTGTATAAAATTCGAGGAATATCTCGAATGTGACTAATTTGGGCGTCAACATAACTGATTTTACGAGCGATATTTAAACCATGGTGGTGCCATCCTTTGCATAACACGGTTTGAATACCGACAGATTTTGCTGTACGGAGATTGTTGAGTCCATCATCAATCAAGCACACTTCTTGTGGCTTGACGTTATAAGTCGTTAAGATTTTCCTAAACATTTGTACAGACGGCTTCGGGCGCCATTGTCCAAAAACCTTCATATCTTCTGCTCTGTATTGGGCATCAAAAAAGTGAGAAAGGTTCAGTTGTTTAAGAATTTTGTCTGCGAAGCAATCAGGCGCATTGGTAAAAAGAATTTTCTTGCCTGGGAGTCGTGACAAGGCTTTTCTTAAATCTCCTGTTGTATTGACATTGCTTGTGTCAATGAATTTATGTGTAGTGGTTAAGAAAGTGTGTGGATCAATGCCATGGTGCTTCCAAAGACCGTAATAGGTCACTCCGTAGTTCTTCCAATATTTCATTCGAAGTGCATTGGCAGAATCATAGTCATACTTTAGAGTACTTTGAATATATTGCGTCATTGCAGAATCAATTTGTCTAAACATATTGGCAGACGCAGAATAAAGTGTGTCATCCATATCAATTAACCAGACTTTTGGTTGTTGAATATGGCCACAAATAATGGAAGGTTTGAAATGACTCATACATTAAAAAGGGAGCCAAAGGCTCCCGAAAAACTAAAAATGCTTATCGATTTTCTGCTACTCGAATTGCTGTAACTGTTCTTTCAGCATCTTCGTCAGAAAGCCAAGGTACCCAGAAGTGTACAGGTTTTTCTTCATTACCTAAAACTGCAATAGCATGTCCTAGCTCACTTAAACTTTCTGCACCTTTGATACCTAAGGTATATTCACTCATTTGAGCATTTGGTAATTTTAAAGCGATACGGTTGCCGAAATAGTCTCGAATTTCTTTTGGTAAAACTCTCTCATCAGGCCACTGTGTCGCAAGGATTAAATGGTAACCGGTACTCCAACCTTTGTTAGATATAGCTTCTAGGGCATTCAAGAGTTTAGCTCTGAAATCGTCATCAATTAACCACACGGCAACTTCGTCAATAATCACAAAAGTTCGCATAATACGTTTTTTGAGGCCAAGGACTTTATTGCACTCTTCTAGAGTTTTAACTCCTAGTGTTTCAAATAGCTTTTCGTGGGCTTCAATTGATTTAACGATGCTTTCTAAGTAGGCCTTAGCGGTTTCAATATTACTTTCAACCCGCATTCTGTGTAGACCTTTTAAACACTCATAGGACCATCCGCCATTGGGCTCATAAACTTTGATTGCCGCCAAATCCGGCGTGTTGGTGATTGCAATATCAAGAATTAAGTTCTTAATAAGTGAGGTTTTCCCAGAGCCAGTCATGCCAGTAATTAATGTGTAGGGGGCGTGATTGGCAAAGCCTTCAAATGCAGACTCAAAGTTTAAGTACACGAGGTCGTCTTTTTCAGCTGTACGGCCAAGAACAAAAGAGTAGTTACCATTAGAGATGTTACGGTTAATTTTTCTCTCGTTCCAGATGCTCCACATACTGTCATTGCCTTCTTTAGCATGTTTCTCTACGAGAGCTTCTATGGCGGCTTGGTAACGGAAGTTTGTTTTGTCTAGCATAACGACCCCCTTTAAAGGTACTTTATCTCTATATTAGTCGTTTTTTTATGTTTAGACGGAAAAAGTCTTTGATTGCAAACAATCACCAGTCATAAGTGAAGTAGTCTTAAAAAGTTCAAATTAGTTTGATCTAACCAACTTAACAAGAGTGATCTCACTCGTTATGCCGAGACGAATTGGGAAACCATACCACAGTCCAGTTCCACGGTTGACATAAAGCGTCATGCCATCGACATCATATCGGTCTTTTACAAAGCCAGCGTTGAGGGCCTGAGCAATCCAGTGCATGCCTAAAATTTGCCCTCCATGCGTGTGCCCAGAAAGTTGTAAGTTAATTCCCTCTTTAGCAAATTCGTGACTTAATTTGACCTGATGGGCGAGCAAAATTTTTGGGGTATCCGGTGTGATGCCTTGAAGTGCTTTTTTGATATCTGGCATATCACGCTTGTAGCGTTTAGCCATAGGGTCAGTCAAACCAATAATGGCTAATTTCTGTCCATTAATTGAGATAATACGGTGTTCATTATGCAGTATTGTCAAACCAAGCTTAGGTAAGGACTTCATCCACCCATCGTAATCCACATAGTGTTCGTGATTACCTTCAACAGCAAGAACACCATATGGGGCACGTAAGCGTGATAAAGGTTTAACATCATCGAAACGAGATTGAACACGTCCGTCTACGATATCACCTGTAATGACAATTAAGTCAGCATGAAGTGTATTAGTGACGTCTACAACTTTATTGAGACGTTCTTTGTTCAATAATGCACTGGCGTGAACATCTGATAGCTGTGCGATTGTGAACCCCTCAAATGCTGTTGGTAAATTCTTAATAGGTACTGTAATTTCAATAACTGGAGGGACTTTAATGGCTTGATATGTTCCAAAAGTAGAGAGTATTGCTGCAATCGCGGTGAGCATTACTCCAGTTGTTGTGTGCTTGACGATAGGACGATGAAAGAACCACTTCGTAAACAAAAAATAGCAATCCTTAATGAGAGCCATTAGGATCATTAGCAGTTGCGTTGCAAATAGCCAGCAAAGCAATAGTACTCCCAAATAAGGAACACTTTGATCATGATTGCCAAAAAAAGAGCGAGCAAGTCCCGGATACTGGCTTGCAATAAGCATGAGTGAGCACATTAAAATTTTAACGACCCAGTGCAAGCGCGTTTTTCCAAATAAACTGTTAAATGCATAAATTGCAAAGAATATTGGAATAATGTGAATCAGGACTTGCTGCATAATTTTTACTTCTTTTGCTTACTATTTTCAGCTTCAATTTTTTCAAAGCCTGTTAAATATTTTTCTCCCTTAAGGAATTTAACTGCCTGTTGAAGCTGAAAGTCATCGTTATCGCCAAAGAAATAACGTTTCTTTGGTTGCTCTTTCATTTCACGAGCTCTTTCAAGCTTAGCTTCTTCTAACCGACGCTTTTCATCAGCCTTTTTCTCCTCTTCACTCTTGAGGTGATGAGCAAGATCGGCTTCTCGAATGTTAAAACTTGCATAATTGCCATTTTCTGTATCAGCTAGTTCTATATCCGGAGTAATGCCAGTGGCTTGAATAGAACGACCATTTGGTGTGTAGTAACGCGATGTAGTTAATTTAATACCAGTGGTAGCTTCTCCACCATTGAGGGGACGCAAAGGTAATACCGTTTGAACACTACCTTTACCAAAGGATCGTTGCCCCATGATTGTTGCTCGTTTATGGTCTTGCAATGCACCCGAAACAATTTCACTGGCGCTTGCACTGGCAGCATTAATCAATACAACAACAGGTACTGTTTTAACAATTTGAGGCAAGGTAGAAATTAGATCTTTCTTTTTATCTTGCCCATAGTTAAGGTAATCCGCCTGAACTGTCTTAAAACTGCGACTGGCATCAGGAGTACGTCCCTTTGTACTAACCACAACTTTGTCTTTATCAATAAATGCAGCAACAACACCAACAGCAGCATTTAATAAGCCACCAGGATCGTTACGTAAATCAAGTACCACTCCCTTTAATGGGGTTTTATTATTGAAGTCAATAAGGTATTTGGCCAAATCATTGGCAGTATGTTCTTGGAATTGTGAAATACGGATGTAAGCAATGCCATCAGGCAAGCTTTTCATTTTCACGGATTGTACTTTAATTAGGTCTCGCGTTAATGTAATTTCTAGTGGCTTATCAACACCTTTGCGAGCAATTGTCAATTTGATTTTCGATTTTGGTTTGCCTCGCATACGCTTAACGTTTTCGTTAAGCGAGAGCTCGCGAGTTGCTTGATCATCAATTTTGACAATGATGTCGCCAGCAAGAATGCCAGCTCTAGCGGCAGGAGTGTCATCAATAGGAGCGATAATAAGAACGCCGGTAGCATCCATAGTAACTTCGAGACCGAGACCGCCAAACTCTCCTTCAGTTCCCTCTTTAAGATCGGCAAATGCTTCTTTATCAAGGTAGGCAGAGTGTGGATCAAGCCCAGCTAACATACCTGCCAGTGCATTTTCTAAAAGCAAGTGATCGTCCGTTTGTTTTTCGTCAACATAAAAGGCCTGAATGGCACTATAAACATCAGTAAATTGACGAATATCTTGTAAAGGTAATGCTGTCTTTGCCGATGTTTCTGCATGAGAAGCTATCAGTGGTTGACATAAACTCAAGGCACATCCAAAAGACAATAGTGCCTTTTTAATAAAGGGAGTTCGTTTCATTAAGAACATATCAGTTATTCCTTACCAATCCAGGGTAGGGGATTAAATGGTTGACCATTTCGTCGAAGTTCAAAGTAAAGTCCAGGTTTGTCTTCACCACCAGTATTGCCAACCGAGGCAATAGTTTCTCCTCGAGAAACCCGATCACCCACGCTCTTGTAAAGTGACTCGTTATTGGCATAGATGGAAAGATAGCCGTCACCATGGTCCACAATGATGAGGTTGCCAAAGCCTCGTAGCCAATCTGAAAAGACAACTTGTCCATTGGCACAGGCTAAAACATCGCTGCCTGCACGGGCCGCAATCATGAGTCCCTTCCATGTAGTGCTTTTACCTGAGACATTAGCTCGTGCTTGCCCATAACGACCAATAATTTTGCCAAGTGCGGGCATCATTAGTTTGCCTCTTTGGCTTGCAAAAATCCCACTTGGTTTTTTGCCACCAACACTGACTTTTCCACTGGCCACTTTTCTATTTGCTTCTCTAGCTCTTCGCTCTGCTTCGGCTTTTTGCTGGGCAAGTACTTTATCGATATTTGCAACTAGTTGCCCAAGGCGACGTTGATCTCGTTCTAACTTGTCAATAGAGGCACGCTGTTCTGAAATTTGTTTTTTGAGCTTTTCTAGTGCTGTTTTGCGAGCTGTTTGCTCTTTCATTAACTGTTGACGGCCCTTTTGTTCGCTTTGTTCGATGGATGCTAACTCTTTGCGTTTACTGATGGTTTCCTCAGAGACTGAGTGAATTGATGCTTGTTTATCAGATAACTGAGTTACAGCCTTTTCTTGAGCGCGGGCAAAGTACTGTAAGGATGCCGCATCTCTAGCAACTTGGTGCGGGTTAGTACCAGCGATCAAAGTCTGCCATGATTGGCGACGAGTATTTAAGTATTGCGCGCGAGCAATTGCACGATTTTGTTTTTCTGCACTGGTTAGTTGTCCAGTAACCGCTAATTCTTGCTCTCGCAACTCTTTTAAACGATTTTCAACGCGAGCTCTTTCATTACCGAGGTCACGTAACCGACGATTGGCTTTGGAGATAGCTTCTTCACTTGCGGCTAAAGCATCAGCAGCTTCGCTTTGGCTTGCTTCAGCTTTTGAAAGTTCTTTTTTCAAAGAGCCTAATTGATCTTGGAGAGACTTTTGTTGACTCTGAAGCTCATTTCGGCGTTTAAGACTGACATCGTTTGATTTTTTAGAAACTGTTGTCGTCTTGCGAGTAGTCTGTGCAGGTTTGGCTTTTGTAGTTTTTTTTGTTTGAGAGGCTTGTGTTTGAGCAGCCACAGCCTCAGAGCCCGGGATGACAAGCATTCCGAGAAATGATAAACCAAGCAAGGCGCTTGATAAAACGAGCGCCTTGCGAGGAATGTTTAACCAGGAAGATGGTTTGATCACTTCTTGGCTTTACCTTGGGCAGCCACTGCAGCCATAGCAGCTTCAATTTCTGCTTGGTTGCCAAGATAGTAATGACGAATTGGCTTCATGTTATCGTCAAATTCATAAACGATTGGGCGAGCGGTAGGAATGTTTAAGTGAACAATTTCTTCATCACTCATATTGTCAATGTATTTGATCAAAGCACGCAATGAATTTCCGTGAGCGGCAATTAACACACGCTTGCCAGAGCGAATGGTAGGCTCGATTTCTTCCTTCCAGTACGGAATAACACGGGCAACGGTGTCCTTTAAACATTCAGTTGCAGGGATTTCTTCTGGCTTTAGATCAGCGTAGCGACGATCGCGGCCAGCCCAACGTTCATCATCAGGATTTAACGGATTCGGAGCAATGGCATAAGCACGACGCCAAATAAGTACTTGCTCATCACCGTACTTAGCTGCGGTTTCGGCTTTATTGAGACCTTGTAAAGCACCATAATGACGTTCATTTAAGCGCCAATTTTTCTTAACAGGAAGGTACAAGCAATCCATGGATTCCATGGCAATAAAAAGCGTACGAATAGCGCGAGTTAAAACGCTTGTGTAGGCTAAGTCAAATTCATAGCCTTCTGCTTTCAAAAGTTCACCGGCTTTACGGGCTTCTTCACGACCTTTTTCGGTTAAATCAACATCGGTCCAACCCGTGAAGCGATTTTCAAGATTCCATTGGCTTTCGCCGTGACGCATGAGTACAAGCTTAAACATAGCAAAGATCTCAAAAAAATAATGAAAGAAAAACCTAATTTCTTAATTTTAGAAGAAAATCGGGATGACCATTATTTTAAGGTAAACAAAAATGTTGTAATTTGTTGTACTATCCCAAAACATTGGTGAAAATTGCTATAGGCAATATCTTTACCGTCTATTTTTATGCTTTAACTGCGAGAAGATCGTGATTGAATTTTTAATTGACAATATTTTGTTGGTTTTTGTTGTTGTGGCTTCTGGTGGCATGTTGCTCTGGCCTACCATTGCAAAGAAGACACAAGGTCCTTCTTTAGATAACGATCAAGCGATCGAATTTATCAATAAGAAGAATGCTTTTATTGTTGATGTTCGTACGCCTAAGGATTTTAAGCGCGGTAGCATCGCCGGTTCTAAGAATATTCCTTTTGAAGATTTTGAAAAGCGCTTAACTGAAGTGCCGAAGGATCGCCCGGTTTTAGTTGTAGATACGGTCTCTACTTTTAGTGCAAAGGCTGCTACAACGCTTCGTAACCAAGGTTATAAGGATGTCTATATTTTAGGCGAAGGCATTAAGGGTTGGGTTGACGCCAAGTTGCCCTTCTCCCGCTAACTTGTTTTATTAGCTTACTCACAGATAAGGATTGATCATCATGGCAGATGAAGAATTGAAGAATGAAAACGAAGTTCCGGCTTCTGAAAATACACAAGAAGTCGCACCGGCCTTCCAACTTGAGCGTTGCTACATGAAAGACGCTTCAGTTGAAATGCCTCACGCTCCAGAAGTGTTTGTAAAGCCGATGCAATCCCAACCGATGGTTGATATGCAATTTGAAGTTAAGGGTAAGCGTTTGAGTGAAGTGCATCGCGAAGTATGCGTGCGCGCCACGGTGACCATTAAGTCTGATGATACGGTTTTAATGCTTGCAGAAGTTACTCAGGCAGGTATCTTCCAAATTCATGGTTTCCCTGAAGAGCAAGAAATCCATATTGCCAATGTTGTTTGTCCGACAATTGTGTTCCCGTACTTGCGTGCCAACGTTGCTGACTTAGTTAGCCGTACCTCCATGGCTCCGGTGCATTTGCCTGAAATGAACTTTGAGGCCCTTTTCCAACAACGCTTGGCCCAACAATCCGCCGAAGGGACTGAAGCTGCACAAGCCTAACTCACTAGGGGAGTCAAGTTCTTTTTAATAGAGGAAGGGGTCGCTGATATCAGCGTTCTCTTCCTTTTTTCTTAGGTTATGACAAAAACTATTCCTCAAGCTCCACAGTTATCTAGTCGCATGCTACGAGTGACATTGTTGTGGGTAATTATTTTGATTGCTTCTGTGGTCTATACCCTTTTTTTATCATGGCGTATGGAGGCAACAACAGTATCAGTGAGGACGGTATCTTCCCTGCAAAAGGAAGTTTATGAGATCGCAGAGGCTGTAGCGCTGAGTCAGAAAGGGGAGTACCAGTTTGATTTCCAAGGTAGCGTTTGGCGAATAGATAAGGTTTTGCAGTGTTCTACATTAGATACATCGCTACCTTATCAAAGCATGGCGAAAGATGAGCGTCTGGATACTGTTTTAGATAAGGCCAATGCAATTTGGAAAGAAAGGCTTAAACCTACTCTTTTGAAGTGGAAAACTGATCGTTCCATTAATTTACAACAAAGAGAAAAGGTGCTGAAAGAGCTTTCAATCCTATCGCAGTACATCAGCGAATGGGTTGAGCTTATGGAAGCCGGAGTAACGCGGAATATTGTGGTTTTGCGTTATACACAAGTTGCTTTAGGGATTGCATCAATATTAAGCATCATTATTGCTATGTGGTTCCTAATTATTACCGTTATTAGACCTTTAAATCAGTTACAGGCAGGAATTGAACGTCTTCGTGCATCTGATTGGAAAACACAGGTTCATGCGGAAGGGTCATTAGAGTTTTCTCACATTTCATCTGGCTTTAATGATCTAGCTAGTCACTTGGATGATGTTTATTCCAATTTGGAAAACAAGGTTGAAGAAAAAACAAGTTCATTAGCAGAAAACAATAAGTACCTAACTTCCTTGTATGGCTTAACAGCTTTTTTAGGGGAACAGCACTCTTTAAACGAGTTGTGCGAGTCTTTTTTGGCACGTGTTTTATCGATTGCAGGTGGGGTGGCAGGCGATATTCGCTTTGTAGAATTTAAACCATTACGTACGACATTAGTTTGCCAAAATGGTTATCAAGAAGTAAAAGCAAAGAACACTAATACGGACGACAAAGACTTCTTTAATGCGATTATTCTTCATCCTCAACCTACGGTTCTTTTGTTTGAAGACTATCCCTATGCCATAGATGAGCTCAAGCAAAAGGTTCGCTATGTGAAGATTTACCACATTCGTCACAAACAAAAAAATATCGGTTTGGTTACGATATTTTTTGCTCAGGCTCCTGAAAAAGATCCTAATATGGATACGTTGATGGAGAACTTAGGACAACATATGGGCACAGCCATTGAAAACTTACGTTTAGCGGAGCTAGATCAGCAAATGGCAGTGAGTCAGGAACGTAATTTGATGGCCCAAAATTTACATGACTCAATTGCACAAACATTGTCTTTTGTAAACTTACAGGTACAGATGCTCGAAGTTGCTTTGAAGCAAAAAAATGAACCCCAAATTGATGAGGGTATTTTGCAAATTAAAGCAGGTGTCCAAGAGTGTTACGATGATGTTCGTGAGTTGTTATTGAATTTTAGAACTCGTGTTAGTGCAGAGGGATTTGAGGAGATTGTCCAAAGTGTTTTAGAGCGTTTTGAGCGACAAACTCACGTTCACTCCCATTTAACAATTATCGGGAATGGCTTGCCATTGACTTATGCACAAAAGTTACAAGTCATTTTTATTTTGCAAGAGGCACTTTCAAATGTGAGAAAACACGCCAAAGCACAGAATGTGCTGGTGACTGTTCGTAATAAAGATGATTTTGAGATGACGATTATGGATGATGGTGTAGGTATCGATCCAGTTTTATTAGAGTCGAGAAAGCAACGTCATGTTGGTCTTTCTATCATGAAAGAAAGAGCTCAAAGGGTAGGAGGCCAAATCGTTATTGAGAGTGAAAAGGATCAAGGTACTACCGTAAAATTTTTGTTGACGAAAGACGAAAGGGCATTGTTATGACGATTCGTATTTTATTAGTGGATGATCACACATTATTTCGTTCTGGTATGAAGGCATTGCTTTCTCGCCAGTCTGATTTTGAGGTGGTAGGAGAAGCTAGTGATGGGTTAGAGGGGGTTAAGTTAGCGGAGCAACTTAGACCTGATCTCGTATTATTGGACTTAGATATGCCAGTTATGAGCGGGATTGAGGCCTTGGCTCAAATGGTAGAAATCGCCAATGATATGCCAGTGGTCATGCTTACCGTTAGCGAAGATGCTGAAGATTTGAAAGAGGCTTTTGTGCTAGGGGCCAAGGGATATTTGGTCAAAAATATTGAGGCTGAATATCTAGTCAACAGTATTCGACAAATTATTGCTGGTGAAAGTGTTATGTCTCCGGAAATGACCAGTAAATTTGTGAATGGTATTCGTGCAAAAAATGTCTCCCTTATGCCAGAAGTTCGTCCAGAAAATGTAAAGAGTTTGACAGAGCGTGAAAAGCAAATTTTAGGATGTTTGGCCCAAGGGGCAAGTAATCGAGAAATGGCCAAACTCTTGAATATGTCAGAAAGTACAGTTAAGGCTCATTTACAACGTATTATGAGACGCTTCGATTTTAGTTCACGAGTGCAAGCTGCTGTATTTGCGGCTGAGCGCCATATGGATCGTTATTTACTTGAGAGTTTGAATCAAAATAAACAAAATTAATCGTACTTCACTTCTGAAGCAACGGATTAGCCCCTGTTTATCATTCTTTAAACAGGGGCTAACTTTATTAAGTTTTTTGTATTGTCAATTTTTTAAAAATGGGTACCACACATATTAGGCAAAATAAGGCAGCAATAATGGCAATACTTCCACCAACATAACCAATGCTATCAATTGATAAGTGTGTGCAAACAAGTCCTCCAACTAAAGCACCAGAACCAATTCCAATGTTATAGATGCCGGAATAAACGGACATAGCGATAGCCGTTCCTTTGGGCGCAGCTAAAAGAATAAGCGATTGAAATACTAAGTTATAAAGTGTGACAGAGAAGCCCCAGAAGATGCATAAGGCAATCAGAATTGTTGTATCAAATGCACAAAGTTTCATCAATAAGAGAGAAATGGCAATACCAACAACCGATAGACGTGTGAAGCTCCATGGTGATTGATCGTACAATTTAGAAAAGAGCCAACTAGCAACAATACCGATTGTTCCATAGGCGACTAAAACCCATGTAATACCACTTTCAGTCATATCAGAGACTTGAGCTAAAAATGGTTCAATGTAGCTGTAAACCGTGAAATTCCCAGTCATAATGATGGGGGTCAAAATATAGATGCTTAAAAGAGGAGGCTGCTTTAACAAAGCAGGAACATCTCGAAGGGCGACAGCATTGTTATTTTGAACATTGGGAAAAAGACGCCATAGGCAAAGAAGAGCTAGGGCTGCAACCAAGCCAATACCAAGAAATGTAGCTCGCCAACCTAAGTAAAGGCCTAAAACACGGCCTAAAGGTAGACCAACAATCATTGCAATTGATGAGCCAGCAACAATTAAACTAAGGGCAGTAGCTCGCTTTCTAGGTGGGGCAACTTCGACAGCTAAAGGGCTTACAATCGACCAAAAAATGGCATGTGAACAGGCCACACCGATGCGAGAGGCCATTAATAACCAATAATTTGTAGCCAGTGAAGATGCAATATGGCTACAAACAAAAACAGCAACAACCCACATCATTAGTTTTCGGCACTCCATTTTGGAGGCTAATAACATAAGAGGTAATGACATCAACGCTACGACCCAAGCATACGTTGTTACAAGCCAACCGGTCTGTGCTTCTGATGTATTGAAATCTTGTCCAATGTCAGTAAGAAGACCAATGGGAATAAACTCTGAGGTATTAAAGACAAAGACGCAAAGCGCTAATGTTAAGACTGGGAGCCAAACTAAAAAGAGAGACTTTTCTGGGTCTAATGTTTTTGTCATATAAAACTTTCTTGCCGGAGTAGGGCGAGAGTTATAGCAGAATTTTTTATTTGTTGACAAAAAGCAGTTAAGAAAGTTTACCTAAATAAATTGTTATGAATAAAGCCCCTGAAATCATGAACATATCTCAATTTTGAGACTCTTTGATTGCAGGGGGGCATGCATATTAAAGCTTTATTAGCTACCGCCTTGATAATCGTTTTGCCGCCATGCTTCAAACACGGTAATTGCAACCGTATTAGACAAGTTTAAAGAACGATTATTGGGACGCATTGGTAAACGAATGCGTTGTTCGGCTGGAAAGCTATTGCGCAATTCATCAGGTAAACCATGACCTTCGCTACCAAAAACGAAGCAGTCGCCAGGAAGGAAATGTGATTGTGCGAAAGGATGAGATCCTTTAGTGGTCATGGCAAACATGCGCTGACGATCGGGATTTTCACTTTCAAGAAACGCATCAAAATTCTTGTGAATCTTAACGGTTGCATATTCATGATAGTCTAAGCCAGCGCGTTTCATGTGCTTGTCATCTAATGAAAAACCCAAAGGTTCAATTAGGTGTAATTCACAGCCAGTATTAGCACAAAGACGGATGATGTTACCTGTATTAGGTGGAATTTCAGGTGCAACTAAAACAATTTTAAACATGTTGATCAATAGGCGCAGTTAGCGCTTTTCTCATTTTTAATAAAGCATTTTTCTCGATTTGACGTACCCGTTCTGCCGAAACGCCCAATTCTTGAGCAATTTCTTGTAGTGTTTTCGGTGCCAAATCTCCATTTTCATTTTCATTAAGCCAACGAGCAGTAATAACATAACGGCTACGTTCATCGAGTGCTGCAAGCGCTTGGCGAATCCCTTCACGTTGCATTTTTTCTTCGTCTTGTTGCTCAAGAATTACTGTAGGCTCATTTTCTGTAGAAGATAACCATTGAATAGGATCCAAACGATTATCGTCATCATCATCGTTACTAGCAACAGAGTCAATTGGAGTTTCGTTGCCATACATACGTTCTTCCATTTCGAGAACTTCTGATGTTTTAACATCCAATTCACTAGCAATTTTGTCAGCTTGGGAATAGGTTAACGCATTTTCTCCACGCATGGAACGCAAATTAAAAAAGAGTTTGCGTTGAGATTTGGTTGTTGCGAGCTTAACCTGTCTCCAGTTTTTAATGATGTAGTCCTGAATTTCTGAACGAATCCAGTATTCAGCAAAAGTCATCAAACGTGCCCCACGATCAGGGTCGAAATGTTTAATGGCTTTCATGAGGCCAATATTGCCTTCTTGGATTAAATCTGCCTGGGGTAGACCATACCCTAAGTAAGTGCGGGAAATGGCGATGACAAGCCGAAGATGGGCCATTACAAGGTCTCTGCCTGCACTCATATCATTGTATTTATGCAGACGTTCGACTAAAGCTCGCTCTTGCTCCGGTGTTAGGATCGGGAATCGATTAGCTGCCTGAATATAGGCATCTAAATTTCCTAAGCTAGGGATGATGGCCGGTACTTTACTTTGATAGGGTACTAATGCGCCGGCGATATTAGGCTTATTATCCGAAGTCGTCATTATTTAAATTACCGTAACGGTTAATAAACGCGTTCGATTTTAGCTATAGCGCGTCGAGTGATGATGCTTGCAATGAGTCCGCCAAGTAAAGCACAAAAGGCAACAAAAGCAAAATTTACTTCTAGAGGTAATGGTGCAATAGCAAGTTGAGTGCCATATTGCTCTCCAACAGTTAATAGCGCTTTGTTTGCGTACTGCCTAGCAAAGGCAGATAAACCGAGAGCAAAAATAGCCGCTAATCCCATTGTTAAAAAGCCACGCCAGGCATAGGGGCGAATTGAAAATGAGGGAGAAGCACCAAATAAATAGAGTAAACCAAGCTCATTTTTTTGTGCATCGGCTGCTAATCGAACGCTTGCTGCAATAACACATAAAAGCATTGAGAAGGTGATAGCAACAAAAATCACTCCAAGGCTCATTAAGGCTTTATATAAAGCATCAAGTTTAGTTAGCCAAGAGCTATCGTAAGCCACCATGCTTACACCCTTGAGCTTCTCAATATTATTCGCTGTTTTTTCAATTTCAGCAGGTGACATATTGGTCGCAAGTGTAACAATGATGAGATCTGGTAAAGGGTTGGCAGAGGAGTCACGATCCTTTTTGAGACCAAGGCTTTTATTTAAATTTTCAAAAGCCTTTTCTTTGGGGATGACTTCAATGCGCATAACGTGTTCATGACGACCAATACGCTCTTGTAAGTTGGTCATCATTGAGTCTGAAATATTTTGATAGGCAAAAACTGTAATTTCAGGGGCCACAGGGACGGCACGCATAGGCTCAGCAAGCCCGTAGACCATGCTAGCCACAAAGACTGGAATCGTTAAAGATAAACTGGCTAGGGCTAGAGCTAAAAAGAAAACTCCCTTGGCATTGCGAATACCCCGTAGCATCTGGGTAAAAGCCCAAGTACGAGATGATGAAAAGCTCATTAAAAGCCTCCTTCGGTAGAGGCAAACTTCACTTCTCTGTATGGAATGTCGTTTGGTACAACCAATAAGTGGCTAGCTGCAATAATGGTGACACCTGCACTGGCAAATTCTCCAAGCAAGTTGATAAGGGTTTGAGCGTTATTCGCATCAAGGTGAGCGGCAGGCTCATCAGCTAGGATTAAAACAGGTTGATTGACTACGGCACGAGCAAGGCATACTTTTTGTCGCTGACCAGAAGAAAGGTCAATCGGCATTTTTTCTGCTGTATCAGCAATATGGCAACGTGCAAGGGCCGCATAAGCTGCTTGACGAGCGTCGTCAGTGCTTGCTCCTGCTGCAAGTGCAGGAAGCATCACATTTTCTAAAATAGAACGATCCTCTAAAAGAGTGGAGTTTTGTAGCATTAATCCAATAGCTCGACGTAACCATCGACGTTGGATAGAGTTGAATTCTTGAACGTCCTCCCCAGCCACTCGAACAGCTCCAGAAGTCGGATTTAATAGTCCTGCAATTAGGCGAAGAACGGAAGATTTACCACACCCAGTATCGCCATGAAGCACAACAAATTCGCCTCGAAAAATTTTTAACGAGACGTTGTTGAGCACCTTTCGATTTTCCTCAAATGATAAACAAACATTTGAGAGCTCAACCAAAGGGCTTGTTGGAGATTGGGTAATATTTTGCATGAATCCAAAATGCTATTGAATATCTAACTCAAGCCTATATTTTAAGGCTTTCCACGCTTCAACTTCATGTTTCAAAAGAAAAAATGTTAGCGGATGTTGATTAAGCCACTCCGAACCCTTAATTGTAATGACCCAGTGCCTGTTTGCCATCTGTTTTATAGCAATATTTTCAAATGCTTTGGGGTTGTCTTCGTGGGCAAATAAATGGACGACTCTCAAGATCAAAAGCGAATTTGTCCAACTTGGATTACTTAGCCATTGTTCAACTTTATTTAGTCTTCCTCGATGCCCGAGAACCAATCGGCTCATCCAATCTTGCTCAGTTTTTGAAAAGCCTGGTAAGTGACTATGAGCCAAAAGATATGCACCATGATGGTGATGGCCATTCGGACTGATGGCTTTGCCAATGTTGCACGACAAGCAGGCCCAGTACAAGCGATTAGAGTGCTCAGCTTGAGTTTTTTCTTCTAAAGCTTCGTACAGTGTAATGGCCCTTTTGGCTAAATAATCTGCCCGCTTGCAGTCAGTACGAGTCCGTTTTAAGAGCAATTTAATGCTTTCTTGACGTAAATCTTGTCCATTCAGTCTTTCTAGTAAGGCGTACATGACTCCACGGCGTAAAGCCCCTGGTGCAAAGAACAAATGTTCAATACCGAGTGTGTCAAAGACTGCTAAGAGTACGGCTAACCCACCGGCAATAACGCCTTTTCGTGACTCTGGTAACTCAGGAATATCAAGAGCTTGAATTGTGCCTGCATCGATCAGTTTGGCTTTTAGAGCAAGAAGATGATTTCTCGTAATGTAACTTTCATAGTTAGCATGAGTGTGATTACAAAGAGAGCATAGTGCTTCCATAGAGCCAGAGGAGCCAAAAGCTCTGTCCCAATTATTTTTTTGATATTGAAAACGAGCCTCTGAAAATTCGGCTTTTGCAGCTAAATAGGCACAATTAAAGTTATTTTCGTTGATTTTTCCATCTTTGAAATGGTCAATGGTTGTATTTACACAACCAATATGGAAAGATTCGCAGTAGCTAGCTTCATAATGCTTGCCAATAGCAAGTTCAGTAGAGGCCCCGCCAACATCCACAATAAGTCGCTTACCATCGTATATGGGTAAGGAATGAGAGCAGCCTTTAAAGACAAGGCGAGCCTCTTCTTGACCACTGAGAATTTCTATTGGGTGATTAAGAATGTCTTCAGCCTTTTTTAAAAAAGCGTCTGCATTTTTAGCTGTTCTTAGTGTTTGAGTTCCTACGATACGTATCTGTTGTTGTGGAATGCCAACGAGGTATGTGTGAAAGAGTTTTAAAGTTTCTAATGCTTTATGTTGTGCAGCCTCTGTTAAGTAGCCATTGTCATTAAGGCCCGCTGCTAGACGAACTCCCTCTTTGAGATAGGTCTCTGTAGAGATATTCATTCCCTCAACGCGACCGATTTCCAAGCGAAAACTATTGGATCCTAAGTCAATGGCTGCTAATCGCATACAGGTTTAACCTTTTTGTTTTTTTACTAAGGCTTCAGCAACAATTGCTGAAACAAAGGGTGAAACATCTCCTCCTAAGCGATGCACTTCCCTAACTAGTGTGCCAGAGATGGCTTGCGTGCCATTCATTGGTGGAAAGAATACCGTCTGAACAGAAGAGTTAAGAGCATGATTGACACATGCCATCCGAGTTTCATAGTCAAAGTCACTGCCATTACGAACGCCTCGAATAAGCACATTAGCCTGATGCATTTTCATAAATTCGCTCAGTAAGCCTTTAAAGCCTATGACTCGAACTTTGGGTTTTCCAGCTAAAGTTCTTTTAGCGAGGTCAACTCGCTCATCAAACGAGAAGAATGTTGATTTACCAGTATCGGCAGCGACAGCAACAATGACCTCATCAAATATTTGAATGGCTCTATTAAGTAAGTCCTCATGACCTAATGTCAAAGGGTCAAAAGTTCCAGCGTATACAGCAATGGTCATAATTAATCTTTTCTTTTTAAAAGACGGTAAGTAACAGCACCTGCAGTTGCTTCACGCATAACGTCTAAGTTGAGCTCATTAATGACTTTTTCAGCATCCCACTCTTTTGGAGATTCTACGTACAGTAGGCCTTCTGGTTTGAGATGATTTAGCGCCACATTAAGGGCCTTTTCATGGAAATTCATCGCAAAAGGAGGATCGACAAAAATAACATCAAATTGATCTTGTAGTTGTTCAACTTTTGCAAAAGCATCACCTTCAATTATTCGAATTTGCTCAGCATGAAGTTTCTCTTTAGTTGCTTTTAGTGCTTTAATAGCTATTCGATTTTTTTCAACTAAAACAACCTCTTTGGCCCCACGGCTAGCAAATTCAAAGCCTACGGCTCCACTTCCGGCAAAAAAGTCTAGTCCAGTCAGTGAAGAATAATCCCCTTTAAAATGGGTTATCCAATTGAACAATGTCTCACGGATACGGTCGCCCGTTGGACGTAAGCCATCAAGGTTTGAAACAACCAATGGCGTTTTTCTCCATAGACCAGCAATGATTCGCACACAACCCACTCGCGATTGGCGCGGTCTTGGTAAACTTATATCTCGTCGAGTGTTACGAGATTGATTTTTTATAGGACTCATACGTTAATGATAACGACAGAAAAGAAAAAAACGGGATGGTTAGACCGATTAAAAAGCGGTTTACATCGTACTCGTGTCAATATTGTAGGTCTTTTTACCGGTGGTAAGGTTGATGAAGACTTTTTAGAAGAGCTAGAGTTTGCTCTTATTTCTGCCGACATGGGCGTTGAAACGGTTGGCGAAATTCTTCGTAAGCTAAAAGATGATATCCAATTAAAAGGCTTAAAAACTCAAGACGAAGTGCGTTTGGCACTGAAAAATGAGATTGCCTCAATGTTAAAGCCTGCAGAGGGAGCGCTTGATATCGCTAAGACCAAGCCAGTTGTTATGATGATGGTGGGGGTTAATGGCGCAGGTAAAACAACCTCTATTGGAAAGATAAGTAAATGGATTTCAGGACAAAACAAATCTGTATTACTGGCTGCAGGTGATACTTTCCGAGCCGCAGCGCGAGAACAACTTGCAGTTTGGGGCGAGCGTAATCGAGTAGAAGTAATTTCTCAAACTGGTGGAGACCCTGCAGCTGTAGCGTTTGATGCCGTGAATGCAGGTCGTGCTAGAGGTGCTGATGTCGTGATTGTTGACACGGCTGGTCGATTAACGACTCAAACTCGTTTAATGGAGGAGCTCAAGCGTGTTACGCGATCGCAGAATAAAGCGATGGAGGGAGCTCCGCATGAAGTTATTTTGGTACTTGATGGAACTAATGGTCAAAATGCATTAGCTCAGGTGAAGGCATTTGATGAAGCAGTTCCTTTAACTGGTTTAATTATTACGAAACTTGATGGTACTGCTAAAGGCGGCGTGTTAGTTGCAATTACTCGTATGCGTGCAGAGAAACCTTTACCTATTTACTTTATTGGTGTTGGTGAAAAGATTGAAGATTTGCAGCCCTTTAATGCTGATGATTTTGCTAAGGCTCTAGTCGGTATTGAAGATTAAAGTTTGCACTAAAGAAAAAGTCGGAAATATTATTTCCGACTTTTTCTTTATCCCTGAGAAGATGCGTTAAAAACGATCATTAAAAAACTGCTTAAGTTTATCCCACTTGGAGGAGTTATCTTCGGGAACAGGGGTCACTGGGATAATTTGGTTGAGTGTTTTAATTTCCTCTTCGTTTAATGAAAGTTTTGGTTGGAACCAAGTTTCTTCCAATGACAAATGTATCTTTAAACCACGGCGATTTGAGCCAGATAGCTCTCCAGTCAATTGATCGGTAATCAAATCAACATGGGCTTGTCCATGCAGGTTAGCTTGAGGTAAGGAAACGTTTAACGACTCTATATGGGCGCGTGCGTCAGAAATTGTAGCTAAGCCTTTGATTTGATCAATTTGAGTAATAAGAACATTATCTTTTGGGATAGGCATGCCTTTTTCAATACTACTTAACGATTGAGATAAGTTAAGTCCATAGGTTTGAGTATTGGAAATAGCAAAGCCTATTTGTCCATGTGTTTCAGATAAGGTGAAATTATTACCATAAAGATTTGCTTGGATATTCAATGCTCCAGATGCTGGTTGTACAGCTCCTGCATCATTTAAAAGTCTTTGTAAGTTGATACCAGATCCCTTAAAGGATGTTTCCCAAAGTCCAGATTGGTTAAGGCTCATCTGTCCCGTAAAGCGTCCATCATAAGCCAAGGCAGAAATGGCGGGTAATTTCATTTCTCCTTGCTGAATAAAGAGGGGAGATTTGAGTTGGATTAAGCGTAACTTTTGAGAAAAAAGCTCTCCGACCACAATCTCACCCTTGAAATCAATCGAATCCAGAAAGTGAAAGTCTGACTTAGGTGCATCAAGAGCAGTGTCGGCAGTTGGCTCTAAAGGCTTATCATTTTTACTTGAACTCGACACAACAGCATTCGGGTCCTTTTGTCCTGACACATTGTCTGCATTTTGTTCTAGGTTGCCTGCCATTGTTTCGGATGAGTTCTCTGCATTGTTATGTTCAGTAGTTTCTACGGGTACAGATTGATCATTGACTTCAGATGAAGTTGTCTCTGTAGTATCGGATACTGTTGTATGACTATCCTCCTTTTGAACACTTAAGGCACTCAGGAGGCTAATATCTTGCAATTTCAGTCGTCCTAAAACAAGACGCCCTTGGATTAAAGGATGCTCGAAACCTTCAACTGTTCCGGTAAAACTCATTGGAGCTTCGTGAAGGCGACCAAAAACTTCAAGTTTAGAAACTTTTTGATTGAAATCCGTTAAAACATTGCCAGATACTGTTGATGGCTCATTCATACCAGGCAATACCAAGGATCCCTGTAGATGGTCAGCCATCACAGTTTGCTTAATGAAGTCCACGTTCATTGGAGAACGAATGTCAAATTTAACTTCTCCATTCGGTGTCTGTGTAATAATTTTTGCGTGGACATCTGGTGCTTGCCAAACGCTAGGGATGATATTTAGTTCTGCAACAGAAATAGAACTTTTAGTAAAGTTTCGTTCTATTTGTAATTGTGCAGTACTAGCGTAAAGTGTGTTAGGCGTTAGCTTTAACAGAGGTGCATTAGCTGAAATAGTCAAAGGAAGAGCTGTTTCAGTACCATTGGCTTGAAGAAGAAAGTTTTCAAGTCCAATGCGTCCTTGTGATAAATCGAGATCTAAAATAAAAGCGGTTTGCACATCCAACAACAAGTTATTTGGCTGAATATGTGCTTGACCAGACAAAGAAATGACCCCGTGCATTTGCGGTGAGGGCTCTGATATTTCAGCGCGAAGATTATGTAAAGATAGCGAATGATCTTGATGAGTTAGCTTCAGATCTGCATCTGATAGGCTAATTTTTGCAATTGTAATCCCCGAAAATAGATCTGTTTTATCAGTTTTGAGATGCTCAATAGTTTGAGCAAAGGTGGGTACAGAAGAGTTCTCGTAGGCTAGTCCATTAAGTTTTAACTCTTCAATATAAATTTTTCCAAAGGCGAGCCAAAGTGGATTGATAGTCAGTTCTGCTTGTCGATAATGTAAAACGCTTTCACCGTCTTCATTAAGAATTTTTGCAGCGGGTAACGAGATAAAAATTTCAGGTAAAACCCGGATTTGTGGTTGCTCATTGGTTTTAATGCTGTAGCCATAAGAGGCCAGTGTGGATTGAAGTTTCTTATCTACACTGGTGGGATTGATCAAAAAATACAGCGCTACGACACACCCCATTGCTATCAATGCGAACAAGGCAATTAACCATGTGATGATTCGTAAAATGCGCATATTAAATCCCAAAATTATTGAGTGGGGACTGGCCCCTTATAGCTGATGATTTATTCTATCTTAAGCACGTTTTTTGCGCCTAGGGTTGTTACTAAACAGGAAAATAACGATGCTCAATTTTTCCACTTGCTACGAATGGTTTTTCTTAAATTCGGTGCTAAACGCTCTAAGGCATCAAGAGTCATGAAGATAGAGTCGCGTCCTCGATGAGAAAGCTCTCTAAAGCGAGCAAGCAGTTCACTTTCCTCTTCAATTGGATTATGACGTTCACTGGTAATTACAAACATGATGTCAAAACCACAGTCACGCAAGCGAGGCATATTGAAGATTCCAGGATCTTCCTTGCCTTCCTCATACTCTTGATAACGTTCCAAGGGGACACCAAGTAACTGAGCAATTTGCAATTCCGTGTAACCCAAACGCTCTCTTTCCGTACGCAGACGTTCTCCAAATTCGCGACGTCGTTTAGCTAACACAGTTGCCATTAGGGGAATTCCTTCAATTAAATAAAAAACAATAAAGGGCTTACAAACTCTGCAAGCCCTTAAATTTTAAAGCAATAAAGAGTGAAATGAACGCACGTTAAACAACGAGTTACACGTTGAAAAGGAAGTTCATAACATCGCCATCAGCAACGACATAATCTTTGCCTTCTGCTCGCATCTTGCCTGCTTCTTGTGCTCCCTTCTCACCCTTATAGGTGATAAAGTCTTCATAAGCGATTGTTTGAGCACGAATGAAACCACGTTCAAAGTCGGTATGAATTACACCAGCTGCTTGGGGAGCTGTATCGCCTTTATGGATCGTCCAAGCACGAACTTCTTTTACGCCAGCGGTAAAGTATGTTTGAAGGCCAAGAAGATCATATCCGGCTCGAATAACTCGATCTAAGCCTGCTTCATGCATCCCCATATCTTCCAAGAACATTGCTTTATCTTCATCGTCTAGCTCAGAAATTTCAGCTTCAATCTTGGCACAGAGTGCGACAACAGGTGCGTTTTCTTTTGCGGCGTAAGCCTTAACAGATTCCAATAATGGATTATTTTCAAAACCGTCATCATCAACGTTTGCTACATACATTGTAGGTTTGACAGTAAGTAGACATAACGGCTTTAAAATCACTTTTTCTTCTGGGGTTAAGTCAACGTGACGAACCGGCTTGCCTTCATTTAAGACGGGTTGAATTTTTTCCAAAACCGTCACAAGTTTCAAAGCTTCCTTATCGCCACCTTGGCGAGCTTGCTTAGCATATTTATTGAGCGTACGTTCAACGCTAGCTAAGTCAGCTAACGCCAATTCCGTGTTGATGACTTCAATATCTTCGATAGGATTGACTTGGCCAGCAACGTGTACGATGTTGTCATCGTTAAAGCAACGGACAATATGAGCAATAGCGTCGCACTCTCGGATGTTAGCTAAGAATTGATTACCTAAGCCTTCACCTTTTGATGCGCCTGCGACCAAACCTGCAATATCAACGAATTCCACTACGGCAGGGACAACGCGTTGTGGATTGATAATTTCAGACAGCTTAGCCAAGCGAGGATCCGGGACTTCGACGATGCCGACATTGGGTTCAATCGTGCAGAAAGGGTAATTTTCTGCAGCAATACCAGCTTTGGTTAATGCGTTAAAAATAGTAGACTTACCAACGTTAGGTAAGCCAACGATGCCACATTTTAAGCCCATGATATTTAATCCAAAAATTTGTTCAAATCAGACAATTTTACAGTAATCAAAGCAAAGCCTCTAGTACTTAGTTTCTAATGCCTTGCTCCAATAACAGGAAGTATTAATCCACAAGAAGGGCTTCTACTTCGTCGAGTTGTGTTTCATCAAAAACATGAACACCGGCTTGTTGAAGCATCAGTGCTGCAATCCCCATACCATCAACCAAGTTCGGTCCAAAATGACCATCATGAATCTGTTTTGTTCCACAAGAGGGACTTCTTTGCTTCAAAATGGCAATGCGGATGTTATTTCGCTTAGCTAAATTCACACAAACTTGAGCTCCAAAAAGATAATCCTCAGTATAGTCACGACCTTCTTGAGAAATAATTTTGGCATTCCCATCAATAACGTCTTGTGCCGTTTTTCCTGGTTCAATTTCGCAAGGAACGCGCGGGACCATTAGACCAGACATGGTTTCTGGGCAAATGGGAATAAAGCGCTTTTCTTTAGCCCATTTAAAAATGCGTTCATCAGAAATTTTTAGCACTTGACCATCGAAACGAACACGTTCGCCAAGCAAACAAGCGCTTGCTAATAATTTTTCTTTCTTTTTCACTTACAAATCCTCAAAAAAGTGTCCGCATTGTATCAAGAAACGGAGACTCAATTCCCTTACTCTTGCTCTGTTTTTTTCTCAGAACGAGGAGAGCCAAATTTAGCCAAAGATCGTTGAACACGGGCCATGTCACCAATAGCTATATCGTTGGTGGTTTTTAATGCTGCAGAAATGCATTCTTGAATCATATCCATGTGTTCATTGGATGGAGCATGTAAAACAAAATCAGCAACAGGTTGCGCCATCCCCAAAGAACGAGGGTGTCCCGTACCTAAGCGTAAACGCCAAAAGTTCGGTGTTGAGAGTTTGGCGGAGATATCTTTGAGGCCATTATGACCTGCATTTCCACCGCCTTTTTTGACTTTCATACAGCCTGGCATTAAGTCCAACTCATCATGTACCACTAAAATTTCTTCAGGAAGAATCTTGTAGTACAGAGCTAAGGCGACAACAGCTTGGCCGGAACGATTCATGTATGTATTAGGCTTTAATAGCCACACATCTTGCCCATTGAGGCGGATACGAGCGACATCACCTAAAAACTTTTTTTCTTCGTGGAAAAAAACACCCTCGCGGCGGGCAAGTTGATCTACAAACCAAAAACCAGCGTTGTGACGGGTATTTTCATAATCTAAGCCTGGATTCCCTAGGCCTACAATCAATCGAATATCAGACATATTTCAGTAGTAATATAAAACAGTAATTAAGGTTGTATTTTGACAGATTTTTCAACAAATGTAGCTTGTTTCTGTGGTGATGATTGTTGTACCATAAGATGGCGATGATCTCGTATTAAAGGCCAAAAAATGACAACAATTCTTCATGCATCCCCTATCTTTGGCCCTGTTCATAGTCGTCGATTAGGTGTCTCCCTAGGCATCAATCTTTTACCTGGAACAGGAAAGGTCTGTACTTTTGATTGTATTTATTGTGAATGCGGTCGCAATGGTGAACGCAAAACACAAGAGAAGCTTCCAACGAGAGAATTTGTAATTCAAGAGTTAGAAAAAATGCTTCAAAAGATGCAAGCAGAAGGCCATGGTCCTGATGTTTTAACATTTGCAGGTAATGGGGAACCAACAGCTCATCCACATTTTGCAGAAATCGTTGATGATGTGCTTCTTTTAAAAGAACGCTATTTCCCAAATGCACGCATTAGTGTCTTAACGAATGGAACTCAAGTTCATAAGCCACGAGTGTTTGAGGCTTTATTGAAGGTAGACGATAATATTCTTAAATTAGACACTGTTGATGATCGCTATATTCAGATCGTTGACCGTCCAGCTTCTCATTATTTAGCTAGCGAGCAGGTTGAATATTTTGCCCGCTTTAAAGGGAAAGCTAAAATTCAAACTATGTTTGTGAGAGGTATTTTAGCTAACGGTTTTGATGTTGATAATACATCGGATCACTATGTATTACCTTGGTTGGAAGCATTACAAAAAATTGCTCCAGAAGAGGTTATGATCTATACGATAGATCGAGAAACACCCGAAAAAGCCCTACAAAAAGTACCAGCCGAAGTGTTAGACGCCATCGCTGAAAAAGTAAGGGCCCTAGGTATAAAAGTGAAAGTTTCGTATTGATTAATAAAAAAGGCATTCCATTTGGAATGCCTTTTTTTGCAGAACTAAGCGGTTGCTTAGGCAGCCGGCGTAGCAGCAGCTTCTTCCGTGACTTCTTCTGCTTCTTCAGCAACGCCACCCTTCGTAACGACAGAAACCAAAACAGGATCTTCGCTACCGTGGACAACAGCGACAACACCTTCCGGCAATTGGAGGTCGGAGATGCGCAACGTGGTTTGAGCGGTCAAACCAGAGAGGTCAACAGAGATGAATTCCGGCAAGTTCTTCGGCAAGCAGGACACTTCGATGGTGCTACGAGCGTGGCTGATCAAGCCCTTGCTAACCTTAACGGCCGGGCTGTTTTCAGCGCCGAAGAAGTGCAACGGAACGCTCATCACAACGTTTTCGTCAGCGGCGATACGTTGGAAGTCGATGTGCAAAACTTGTGGCTTGTACGGATGCATTTGGAAAGCACGCAAAACAACGAGCTCTTCCTTGCCATCCAATTCCATCGTCAAAATCGAAGCATGGAACTTTTCCTTACGCAAAGCGTAGAAAATGGGGTTGTGTTCGAGCTCGATCGGCGTTGCACCGGACTTGCCGCCGTAAACGATACCCGGCAACTTGTCGGCGCGGCGCAGACGGCGGCTCGCACCCGTACCTTGCGCTTGACGCGTGGTGGCGATGATTTTCATGAGATTTCTCCAAAAAATACAAAATTCCCGGGACGCGACCATCCACTAGGAACAAAGGGCATAAGCCCTTTTTAAAAAACATTTTTGCTCGTAATCGAGCAAAAATTACAAAAGTAAGAGCGTTATTGTACTGATTTTTATACAAAAACCAAATAAATAAAGGGGAAAGTTTTATCTTTCCCCCTTAATAAGCTTAACGCTTAAATATTAGTCTTCAAATAAAGCGCTCACAGAATCTTCACGAGCAATACGAGAAATCGTTTCGCCGAGTAAGTGAGCTGAAGACACTTGAATGATCTTACTGCAGTTTTGAGCAGCTTCATTCAAAGGAATGGTATCCGTGACAACGAGTTCATCAAGTTCAGAGTTGGTGACACGTTCAACAGCTGGGCCAGAAAGCACTGGGTGCGTAATGTAAGCGCAGACCTTCGTAGCACCACGTTCCTTCAAAGCTTTGGCAGCATTACATAACGTACCGGCGGTATCAACGATGTCGTCGGTAATAATGCAGGTGCGACCAGCAACGTCACCAATCAAATTCATGACTTCAGCAACATTTGGGCGAGGACGACGCTTGTCAATGATTGCCAAATCACAGCCTAAGGACTTAGCAAAAGCACGTGCACGAACAACACCACCGATATCAGGAGATACAACGATAAGATTGTCGTAATTACGGCTACGTAATTCACGAAGCAAAATCGGAGTAGCGTAGATGTTATCCACAGGAACGTCAAAGAAACCTTGGATTTGGTCGGCGTGTAAGTCCATCGTCAAAACGCGGTCAACACCAACGGATTGGAGCATATTTGCAACAACCTTGGCAGAGATAGCCACGCGAGCGGAGCGGGGACGACGATCTTGACGTGCATAACCGTAATAAGGCATTACAGCCGTGATACGGCGAGCAGAAGCACGACGCAAGGCATCAACCATAATGGTCAATTCCATCACATTATCATTGGTGGGAGCGCAAGTGCTTTGGAGGATGAAGACATCGCGGCCGCGAACTTTTTCCTCGATTTCAACCATAACTTCTCCATCAGAGAAGTGGCTGACAACAGCTTTGCCAAGAGGAACATTGAGGTGATCTGCGACAGCTTGGGCAAGTTTGGGATTGGCATTGCCCGCAAAGACCATGAGATTATCCGGGACCATCGGAACCATGATATTACTCGTCAAAAGAAGAAGAGAGGACTCTTCGGTTTGTCTTGTACAGCTTACTAATGTAGAGCTGTTTCCCTTGACATCCCATCCTGAGAATCAGGAGCAAAGCGAATTCGGATACCGAGGCAACCGAAAGTACGTTGCAGGGTTCTTGCTGCTGACAGCAAAAGCTGTTCACTTCACAAGCGAGCCGGACCGTCATGCCCTTTTTAAGAGGTGTATGAATTAATACCCTCTTGAGCGAATGAATCGCACAAAAACAAACGGGAGCTAGCACATTATGCTTGCTCCCGAAAGTTGGCAGGGGTGGAAGGATTCGAACCTTCGAATGCCGGAATCAAAATCCGGTGCCTTAGGCCAGCTTGGCGACACCCCTACAAATTCTGGGTCAGCACGGTAATGCTGACGATACCGGGTGTATTTTAAGACTTTTTACAAAAAAATGTTGCCATTTTTTAGGAAGGGTCTTAAAAATTCCCTCAGCTTCGTGTTCATTCATGATTGCAAATGCTGCAGAACCCGAACCTGTTAAACGAAATCTTTGGAAGTTATCTAACAAGTTAGCAACTTCTGGGTTGACCATCTTAACGATCGGTTCAAGATCGTTATGCCCCAGATTTCGGAGAGTTGTCTCAGTGAGTTGTCTCTCGAAGATCGGTATTTTGACGCATTTTGAATCCCTTGTCAAGTCCTTATGCGAAAAAATTTCTGGTGTACCTTGATGAACCCCTGGCCAGATAACCGCAAAGTGAGTTTCTGGAACGTCTATAGGAGTGAGTTTTTCACCAATTCCTTCAACCCAAGCATTTGTTCCCAAAAGGAAAAATGGGACATCAGCCCCTAATTGAGGGGCCATGGAAATTAATTGCTCCTTTGTGAATTTTAATTTCCATAAAAAATTTAGTCCCAGCATTGTTGTTGCAGCATCGGAAGAACCACCACCCATGCCTGCTCCTGCGGGAATTCTTTTTTTGACATGAATTTCAGCGCCAAGAGAACAATTGGAGTGATTTTTTAACAATCGTGCAGCTCGAACACATAAATCTTTGTCTGGATCGCCGATCACATCCCCTGTGCGAATAATTTGTCCATCTTCTCTTAGAAAGATTGAGATTTCATCGTAGAGATCAATTAAAACAAATAGCGATTGTAAAGTGTGGTAGCCATTGTCCAAACGGCCCGTCACATGTAGAAATAAGTTTAATTTAGCCGGAGCAAGAAGTGAGAGAGTTGATGTGTTCATTAGTGACTTCCCAAAATTAAGAGCGTTAGAGTTATAGCGGGCTCATTATTTGTTCCAGCTCGGCTCATTCGCAAGCGCTTAGGAGATTGATCCATATTTCTTGAGACTATTTCGATAGTCCAACCATTTTGTTCAATGCAGTCAAATGGTGCTTGATCTGGACGTACTTTTGATGTCATAGACGGGTCCGCTTGGCCTTTTATCCAGTAGGATAAGCCGTCAACAGGTATAGTGAAACCTAGCGTTGTCAAAAGTAGCTGATCAATATTTTGAGCTTCGAGTGCCTCTTGGCCTAGTGCTTTTAGTTGGACTTTCTCTTGAGTTTTATTGATACGCGCAATTGTGCCTCCAAGTGGAGTTTTAAGATCCAAAATAATGTGATTTTTTGGATATAACACTAGTTCAAATCGTCCACTTTCGTTGGCTTGGTGATGGGCGCTTGTCATTGAAACACTAAAACGACCTTGGTAGCTTTCTAAAGCAACATCTTGTGGAAGACTCATACAACCGGTTAGTGCCGCAAGAGAAAAGAGGCATAAAAAAAGTAAGCGGTAAAATCTCACAATTTCCTCTTTTTAGTAAGTTAGATCAAAACGTTTAAAGAACTTTAATACTTCTTCAGAGTGATCTTTTGATTGGCGAATTTTCTCAATTATTTCATCAAAACCACTTTGATTCTTAGTTACATAATAAAGTTCGGCCAAATGCATCAAAATTTCATTGTCAGAATTATTTTTCGCGGCTTCTTCTAGATATCGTTTGGCTAATTCATAATTTTGTACTTTGAAATAGTACCAACCAAGGGAATCTTGGATAGCATAGTTGTTGGGTTCAAGCTCAATTGCTTTGTTAAGTAATTGTCCAGCTTCTTCTAAGTTTTGATTGTTATTGATCAGTAGATAGCCTAAAGTATTATAGAAATCAGCGCGTTTAGGGAATTTGTTAATTCCTTCACGTAACAATTCAATGGCGTGTTCGTTTTCGCCTAAATCAGAAGCTAAAAGAGCAGTTTGGGCAATAATGCCAGGGTTATTAGGAGTTAGTTCCAACGCTTTTTTTATTTTTTTATAAGCATTAGAAAGATCTTTTTGGTTGTAATAAATTTGAGATTGTTCAAGCAATATTTCTGCTTTAATGTTGGGATTGACTTTGGTATCTTCGAGCAAGTCAATAGCCTTTTTAAATTCTCCATTACGCTCTAATGAGCGTGCCTGCAGAACACGAGCTCGCGCAAAAAACTCACTTTGTGAATCGACTTTATTAAACCACTCAATCGCAGCAGAGTAGTGTTTTTTGCGAAAATCTAACAAACCCAGTGAGAAGTATGTTTGAGGCAAGCGATCAATCATGGTGGAATGCTCAATTGCTAAACGCTCAAATTGCATGAGGAAACGTTTAGTCTCACTATCAAGTGCAACAGCATCAGCAATTGTCGCTAAGCTAAAACTAAGTGCTGCAGATCGTTTTGAGTAGGGATCTAAAATAGGAAGTTGCTTTTTTACTCCCTCCGAATTCCGTGTACGAGCATAAGCTTTTGCAAGCCCAAGTTGAACATCTAAATTCTCAGGGTGTTTGCTTACAAAGTTTTCAAGTACTTTGACCGCTTGTGCTTGCTGCGTTTGAATTAAAGCATCTGCATACTCTAAGGCTGCAGAGGAGCTATTTGGTAGATCGGTATATGCAATTTTTGAGTAATGTAAGCTTTGTGAACGATCACCAGCTCTACGATAAAGCTTACCAAGCATGAGCGCTGCTAAGCCCTTGTTTTCACAAGTAGTTGCCAAGGGGATTACAAAGTCCAATACTTTCTTGGCATCATTTGTGCCTAATTCTGCTTGGATAGCGATACTTTCAAATTTCATCTCACGTTCTTGACGTGATTTTTGTTTATTTAGCAAACGGATTGCTTCTTTTTTGTTGTTGTCGCTCAAGTCACCTGTTCTCAGGCGAGCTAAAAGAGAAGAAAAATTTGCCTCTTCATAGCCATTAGGAGAGAAGTCAACCCAAAGGTCACTAGCAGCCTTTGCTTCATGGAAAGCGTGAGCCGCATCGGCAATTTGAAAGGCTCTCTGTGCTAAACGAGGATCCTTAGTTTTCCTGGCAACTTCCATATAGGTCTGATAGGCAGTCGATGGATCATTGCGTTGCAAAGCAAATTCACTAGCGATGATTTGAAATAAAGTCTCACCGGTGAGCTTATTTTTAGGTAAATCTTTCTCTGCAATAGGTTCGGCAGAACCAGATCCAACAATGAAGCAACCAGTTAAAAAAAATGTGCTTAAACGAGAAAATATGTAAGAGATGGAAGGCATAGTCTTGCTAAATTTAGGAATTCTCTTATTGTACTATCTCCCACTTAAATCATCGTAAGCCTTTTTCTGAGGATGTCATTAGTTATGTCTAACTTTTCTGATCGTCTAATTCAATGGCAGAAAATCTATGGTCGTCATGGACTACCTTGGCAAATTAAAGACCCTTATGCACGCTGGATTTCCGAGGTTATGCTTCAACAGACTCAAGTAGTGACAGTAATCGACTACTATCACCGCTTTATGAGTAGATTCCCAACTGTTAATGACCTTGCTGTGGCCAGTGAAGATGAAGTTATGAGTTATTGGGCAGGTTTAGGTTACTACACGCGTGCCCGCAACTTGCATAAAGCTGCAAAGATTATTGTTGAAAACTATCAAGGTATTTTTCCCAGGACTCGACAAGAGTGGGAAGCTTTGCCAGGTATTGGGCAAAGTACGGCAGCAGCTGTGACTGCCTTTAGTTTTGGTGCTAAAGAAGCCATTATGGATGGTAATGTAAAGCGGGTTCTAGCTCGTAATTTCGCTATTGACAAGCCCATAACCACTCAAGTGGAAAAAGAGTTTTGGGCTTTAGCCCAGTCACTCTTGCCAGAAAAGGATATCGAAAGCTATACACAAGGTTTGATGGATTTAGGTGCAACCGTTTGTACACGTACGCCACAGTGCTTATTGTGTCCTTTTGAGGATACTTGTTTGGCTCATATGAAAGGCATTGAGAAAAATTTGCCAGTGCCAAAACCTAAACGACAACGACCAGAAAAGCATCGCACTTTTTTTCTTTATTGGCATGAAAGTAGTGTTCAGCTAGTTAAGCGAACCGGAAAGGGGGTTTGGCAAGGATTGCATAGTCTGCCCGAAGTGGATGGCTCTATGAACGACGAACAAGTAGAGGATTATTTGTCTTGTCAAACCTTAAGGGTTAGAAATTGGCTCCGTTTAGAAACCATTGTGCATGATTTTTCACATTATCGTCTCTATATTGAACCCATTGCAGTTCATCTTCGCGAGCAAAGTGTGTTGAATGGCGACAGTATGTGGGTTGATGCCACTAAGGTCTCAACTGTGGGAATGCCCGCACCGGTTGAGACCTTGGTTAAGAAGTTTTTAAATATTTAAATTTCACAAAATCATGCGCTTTGGCTAGTGCCTTTGTTTGGTGCTTTTGCTTGTCCGATGATTCGATGCCGAATGCCAACAGATCGGAATGTTTGGGTGAAACGTTTTGCGAGTTGCTCTGCAACATATACAGACCGATGTTGACCACCAGTGCACCCGATAGCTATGGTTAAGTATTGGCGATTTGTAGCCATATAACTCGGGAGCCATTTATGGATAAAGTTGGCGATATCATCAACCATTTCAATTGCCATTGGCTGTTTGTCCATAAATTCGATGATAGGCAAATCTCTCCCTGTGTATCGGCGAATTGTGGGGTCATAGTAGGGATTGGGGAGATTTCGAACATCAAAAACTAAATCTGCAGCAATAGGAATGCCATGTTTATAGCCAAAAGATTCAAATGTGAGAGTTAGATCTGCTTGTGGAGCATCTGCAAAGTTTTTAACCCATGTCCTTAGGGTATTGCTTTGTAGATTTGTTGTATCTAAAACATCAGCAAAAAGTGTAAAGGGTTCTAATAATTCACGTTCTGCAGCAATCACTTGGCTAAGAGAAATATTTGGATTGCTTTGTGATAAACGCAGGGTTAGAGGGTGACGACGTCTTGTTTCTGAAAAACGTTGGACAAGCTCTGGAGTGCTAGCAGTCAAAAATAGTACTCTGACATCCCATTCGCTTTGCTTGAGCTCTTGGATAATCTTTTTGGGAAGGTCCTTGTCGACAACGTGAGTTCTAGCGTCAACGGCAAATGCAACACAGTCCTGTGATTTGCCTAAATCTTGTGCGACTTGTACCAAATAAGGCAGTGGTAGATTATCAATACAATAGTAACCGGAGTCTTCGAGTTGTCGAATCGCAACCGATTTCCCTGAACCAGAAAGTCCTGTGACAATGATCAGTTTTTTCAAGACTATCTCCAAGTACAAAAGCAAAACTAATTGCGGTTGATATCAGGATCTGTTTCTACCGCAACGACAGCAGGAGCGTCAGTTGGCACAGTATTGTGTATTGATTGTGCCTGTTCGACCTCCTCGTTAAGTTGTTCCCATTCTTTGGCGAAAGCATCATCTTGGTTTTCAATGATAAGTGCCGACGGGGGAGTCCAATTCATGATGGTAGAGCAAACCTCAACGGTGTTTTCCGCTTGACGAATCTCATCACAAATTTTTCTATTCTCCAACATGGCGATACATTCGCGAAGTAGCGGTAAGTAAGCCTCATCATCGTCAGTATCAGGAACAACGAGGAAAAAGAAAATATCAACGGGTTTTGTGTCCGGAGGTGTTGGATCAATGTAGATAGGGCGAGGCAATATGACAATTGCTGCCATAGGATGATCCACGTCTTTGAGTCGGCAGTGAGGAAGAGCTACCCCAGCACCAAGGGCGTTATTACCAAGACGTTCACGTGCAAAAAGTGCTTCAAAAACAATCGTGTGCGGGATGCCGTACATTTGAAAGATAAGGCTTGCCTCTTCAAACACACGCTTTTTTGTTGTGTGATGCATAGAGCTCAAAAAAATAACATTTGAGCTCGGTAATAACGGATAAATTTGATTCACGTTTTACATCCGGAAAGCTTCGCCAAGGTAAGCTCGGCGAACATCTTCATTTTGAACAATATCTTTGGGATGGCCACTGGCTAATACTCCACCATCGCAAATAATGTAAGCATGGTCACAGATACCAAGAGTTTCGCGTACATTATGGTCAGTAATTAGAACGCCAATACCCCGATCTTTTAAGAAGCGGATAATGCGTTGAATTTCGATAACTGCAATAGGGTCAACACCAGCAAAAGGTTCGTCCAAAAGGATAAATTTCGGTTCTGCTGCTAAGGCACGAGCAATTTCAGTACGGCGACGTTCCCCACCGGATAAACTGGCAGCATTATTCGTGCGAAGACGAGTAATTTGTAACTCATCGAGCAAATTGTTTAATTTTTCGTCAATGACTTTTGCTGAATAGGGCTTGCCATTTTCATCTCGTTGAAGTTCTAAGATCGCCTTAATATTTTCCTCAACAGTCATTCGACGGAACACGGAAGCCTCTTGAGGTAAGTAGGATACTCCAAGGCGAGAGCGAAGATATATAGGCAAGTGAGCAATAGATTGACCGTTGAGTTCAATTTTGCCATCGTCAGCAACAACTAAACCAACAACCATATTAAACGTTGTGGTTTTACCTGCACCATTCGGACCTAATAGACCAACAACTTCTCCACTACGAACTTCTAGAGAAACACCTTGGACAACCCAACGCTTACCATAACGTTTCTTTAAGCCAATCGCTTTAAGCGTATAAACGGGATCAGAAGAGGTCTGAGTGTCCTGGATCTCACTTTCCCTTGTAGCTTCTACTGTTACAGTTACATTATCGTTTTCGGTTTTGATATCAGACACAATGAGTTCCTTTTGCTTAGGGTACGGTAATGCTCGTCGCTGAATTCAGTCGAGTTGGCGCATTAGCATTTGATTGTGATGATTGCGCTTGAGAGCGAGGAGCGATCACCGTAGATGCTCTTCCTTGTTTATTTCCTTGAATAATTGTACGTGAACGGACCGTATCGTAGGTGATCTTGGAACCTTTCGCTCGATCTTTCATTACCCCATTTTCTAAGCGAAACACTTCGGCATTGCCAATAAGGGTAACAAGTCCAGTACGCTCTTCATAGATGATAGTTTGGGCTTTAGCGTTGATCCATTCTTCAATATTTTTAACTTTTTGATCTTTTTTTTGGCGAAATGTGGCCAAGTTCCCTGTGAGTGTTCCGGTTCGATAGCCTTTAGCAGACTCTTTCATTTCAAGTCGATTTCCAGTCATATGCATCGTACCTTGGTCGATGGTGACCGAGCCACTGTAGATGGCCACTTGACGAAGCTCATCGCCAAGGAATGTGTTAGATTCAATGATAATTGGCTTATTACGATCCGCAGATTCGGCCCAAGAACAAGCTCCACTTAGCGCAAGGACAGCCGTTGCAATGAAGGTCAACAGTTTCATGGAAAAATCCTAATTTGAGCTAGGCAATAAATCAACATTGCCTGATTTCGGTGAGGAAATAGTTTTAACCCTGGATTTAAGTTCAATAGTTCTCTCCATATTGTCGAAAACCATGCCCTGGGCGGTGGCCTCATTTGCGCCATTAGTAATACGAACAAAATCATTGGTCTCAAACCGATTTGTATCTGTATCAACTTTCAAGGACTGTGTCTGCATATGAGTGCTATCACTATTATTGCTTGCTGTGCGCGTGACACTAACATTTCCTTTGAAAAAGATAGTTGCGCCTCCATCATTAGAGTAACCACTGTCAGCCTGAGCGTGGGTGATTGGTTCATTTGGGGAGACAGAGGTGTATTCGGGTTTTTGCATGGTGACTCGGTCATCAGAGTAATGCTTAAAGTCAGCAGCCTTAACCTTTGTTTGTGCGACTCCCTTTTCGTCAAAAGAAATGACGGTAGCCCCTTGAGCTATAAAGTCTGGCGAATTTTCACTAGGGACATATTTTAAGTTGCCATACGTGGACTTTACCGCATACCAATAACTAGCTGCGATCAAAATCAGCAATAGAAAGATTGCAATGATGGCTGTAATTCTTTCACGCATATACAAAAGACTTTAATAATGATGTTTAGCGGTGGGATCTGGGGTTAAAAACATACGATCAAGAGTAGTTTCCCATTTTCCCTGGGATTTTAATATGAATTCTGCCAACTCTCTGACAGCACCATTGCCACCTTCAAATCGACTCTTGAATTCTGCGAGTTTTAAAATTTCATCATTTGCATCACTCGGACAGGCAGCTAGGCCAACTTTCTGAATGACTGCATAGTCAGGTAAATCATCGCCAATGTAAGCCATACAATCGGTAGAAATCCCCGTTTTTTCAGATAAAACAGCAAGACCTGCGACTTTATCACGTTGCCCTTGCAAAACGTTAACAATGCCTAGTTCTTGGGTACGTTTTTCTAAAATTTTAGAGCTTCGAGCAGTTAAAATAGCAACCTCAATGCCATTGGCTAAAAGCATTTTGATGCCAAGGCCATCCTTAACATTAAAGGCTTTAAAAAGCTCACCTTCATTGCCGATATAGATTTTGCCGTCTGTTAAAACGCCATCAACATCACAGATTAATAATTTAACGCGACTTGCTTTTTCTTTGATACCCATTATGAGAGTCCTTTAAAGTACTTTCGCAGTCATAAGATCTTGGATATGAAGCGCACCGATGAGACAACCCTGAGAATCTGTAACAAGCAGTTGATTACAAAGTGCCTCATTGAGAATATGAGCAGCTTCAGTTGCCAAAGCGTTCTGAGAGATAACTTTTGGTGATTTAGTCATGACATCTTCAATTTTAATTTCACGAATGTCACCAACTCTTTCGATTAAACGGCGTAAATCACCTTCTGTAAAAATACCGACTACACGGTTATCCACGTCAATAACAGAGGTCATGCCAATGTGTTTACGCGTGATTTCACGCACGGCATCTAAGACTGTGACCCCAACCGTTACCTTTGGAATATCATCACCTGTTCTCATAACATCATTAACATGAATGAGTAAACGACGGCCCAGCGCACCACCAGGATGCGAACGAGCAAAGTCTTCAGGTTTAAAACCCTTGGCATCTAAGCATGCAACAGCTAACGCATCTCCCATTGCTAAAGTTGCTGTTGTACTTGTTGTTGGTGCTAAGCCTAGTGGGCATGCTTCTTGGCGTACTCCAATATCCAAGTGCACATCAGCGTGTTGAGCAAGTGTGCTATCAGGAGCACTCGTCATAGCAATTAAAGGTGTTCCTTCGCGCTTGAGTACAGGAATGATTGTGAGTAATTCACTTGTGGTGCCAGAGTTGGAGATGGCAATAACAACATCATCCCTTGTGATCATGCCTAAATCACCATGTGCTGCTTCTGCAGCATGTACAAAGAATGCTGGCGTGCCAGTGGAAGCCAATGTTGCCGCAATTTTTCGACCGATATGACCGCTTTTGCCCACACCAGATACGACAACACGTCCTCGACAATCAAGCAAAATTTGAACAGCTTGAAGAAATTCTTTGCCCAAACGAGAAGACATATCAAGCAAAGACTGTGCCTCCTGAGTTAAAACAGTTTGAGCAAGTTTTAACGTGGATTCTTTCGTATTTGCATGTGTAAGCATCACATATCCTTCTTTATACAATTTGTCTCAATCATACCATTGGCGTTTCTTTCATCAATGGCTAAGTGTTTCAAAACGTTCAATATTTATAACTTTAATGATTTAAAATCTTTGATAAAAATTGAACAGCTCGATCACTCTTGGGCTGCGTGAAGAATTCTTGGGTTGGAGCATCTTCGAGGATTTGTCCATTTTCCATGAAAAGAACTCTATCCGCGACGCGTCGAGCAAAACCCATTTCATGAGTGACAACAATCATTGTCATGCCTTCTTGGGCCAATTCAACCATAACGTCTAGTACTTCATTGATCATCTCGGGGTCAAGTGCAGACGTAGGTTCATCAAAAAGCATGCATACAGGGTCCATAGCCAAGGCTCTGGCAATTGCAACTCGTTGTTGTTGCCCACCAGACAGTTGTCCCGGGAATTTGTTAGCGTGATCTGCGAGGTGTACACGCTCTAAAAGTTCGAGGCCTCGCTTGACAGCTTCCTCGCGACTTCGTCCCAAAACTTTCATTTGAGCTAAAGCTAAATTATCCGTAATAGATAAGTGAGGAAAGAGCTCAAAGTGTTGGAATACCATACCGATATGCTGGCGTAATTGCGGCAAATCTGTCTTAGGATCACCAACATTAATACCGTTGACGATAATCTCTCCCTCTTGAAAGGGTTCTAGTGCATTAACGCACTTGATAAGAGTGGACTTCCCGGAACCAGAAGGTCCACAAACCACCACGACTTCACCCTTGTTAACTGTTGCTGAACAATTTTTTAATACTTGGAACGACTCCGAGTACCACTTACTGATATTACGAATTTCAATCATCGGATTGTCCTTTAGCAGCGACTGAAGTCAGGTTTACGTCCCTCTTGGAAGGCCGTAATTGCTTCTTTTGTTTCTGCAGTTTGAAGACGTAGAATGGTTTGCTCTTTCTCCATTACTAAAGTAGAGCGAATTTGTTGGGCTAAATGACGGCGCAACAATTTTTTCGTAGCTCGAAGACTGCCTAAAGGCATTTGAGCCAAGCGAACAGCACGGCTAAGCGTTTCTTGAAGAACATCTTCAGGCTTACAAATACCCGTGATTAATCCCATTTCGCTAGCTTCAATTGCAGAAATGGGTTCACTTAAAAGCAATTTTTCAGCTGCTTTTTGATAGCCTGCTTTGCTCATTGCAATTTGTGATAGGCCGTATTCTGGAGTTAGACCTAATGCAGTAAATGGCATTGAAAAAAGAGTTTTTTCAGAACAGTAGGCCATATCGCAATAAGACAAAATTGCGACTCCTAGTCCTAAGCAAGGACCTTGAACAGCAGCAAGTAACGGCTTATCGAAAGCGATTAAAGCCTCAATCAACGCATCATAGGCACTTTGAGTTTCAGGTGTACGCTCCAATGTTTCTTTTAAGTCGGCTCCAGCACAAAAAATAGCTTCTTGACCGCGAATGACAACGCAATGGACATTATCGTCTTTTTGAGCCTGGGCTAAAATTTCAACGAACGTAGCACAATTGCTTGCATCTAATGCGTTACGTTTTGATAAACGAGCAATTTCAATTTGGCAAACGCCTTGATCAACGGAAACATTAAGGTCAGACATTTTATTTAATCTTTAACGAGTAAGTAATAAAGTTATCGTTGTCGGTCTCGCTGTGGCGTTGGAAGCCCAAAGCCTTCATGAGAGCAAACATATTCTCATTGCCTTTGAGAACATAGCCGACAAGTTCAGAAATATTTCTTTCTTTTGCTTCTAAGACTAACGAAGTCATTAAAAGTCGTGCAACACCACGGTGTTGCCAAGCATCTTCAACAACAATGCCGAATTCTGCGATAGAAGATCCTAAAAGTCGTTTAAATCTTGCAACTGCACGGATTTCTTCAGGAGCCTCCATATCACAAGCAACAATAGCTATTTCGCGGTTGTAATCAACATTTGTTAATTCAACTAATTTTTCACGTGCTAACTCTGTTGATGAGATATGAAAGCGCAAATAAGCAGTTTGTGGAGACAGCCGAGACAGAAAGGCTCGAATAGCATCATAGTCTTGGGCATGAATGCTACGTAGTCTAACAAAACCTTCTTTTACACTGTGCCACTTATCATCAAATACGGGAGCCGGTGCTAGTACGAGATGAGACGCTTGCAGATCCTTTTCTAAAGACATTTCCGCGATACCAATATGAGCGTCTAATACCACGCAACCCCCTTCATCGGCCAGCAGTGGATCAATGGTGAGATTGCGAATCGCCGGAATCTCGGTGACAAGTTTTGATAAACGCAACAAAATTTGAATTAAGGCATCTTTATTGATAGCTGGCATGCCTCGGAAATTATCCAAACTTTGAGCAATGAGGGGCTTTTCAATTAGCTTTCTAGCTAAAGGTTCAGTTAATGGCAGTAGTTCGATCGAGGAGTCGTTATAAATATCACCCATTCGCCCACCGGCGCCAAAAGAAATAACAGGCCCAAAGCGAGAGTCAGTATGGATCGAAATACTTAATTCACGTCCGTTTTCAATTCGGATTTGCCGTTGAACAAAAATGCCACGAATTTGAGCATAGGGGGCCTTATTTTTGACATTGTTAATGAGTTTTTGGCTCTCAGAAAATGCCTCTTCGGGGCTCCAAATATTTAAGCGAACGCCACCTACATTGCTTTTATGAACAATGCCATCAGCAAGAACTTTTAAGACAACAGGAAAACCTAAGCTTTTTGCAGCATCTGCCACCTCTACGGAGGAAGAGGCAAAAATGCCACTGGCGGTAGATAGCCCCATTGAAGCCAGTACTCTTTTTGTTTGAAGCTCATTGAGTGTAAAAATTTCTTTAGTTAAACACTCAGCAATAATTTTTTTAGCTGCGCCAATATCCATTGGTAAAAGTACATTACCTTGTGCAACCGTACTGGCTATAAATCGTCGATTTTCTGCGTGACGGCTTAACCAAGAGAAGGCTTGCACGGCGCGTTCTGGACTCTTTAGGGCTGTAATTCTTTGAGCATCTAAGCGATGTCTAGCAGCAATCGCTTGGTCCTCGCCGACCCAGGCAGTGATCACAGGCTTGTAAGTGGACTCTGTTGCGTACGAAAGAGCATCACAAAGTCGGTCGACGGGCATTGCGAAGGTTGGGGCAGCAATTACAAGAATAGCGTCAACGTTGTCATCTTGATTTAGTGCATCAAGCGCCAATTTCATGCGTCTTGGATCGGCGTCTGCCCATAGATCTACAGGATTACTAAAGGGGAGAGGGTTTTCAAAAAGCTGACTCAATCGTTCAGTCGTAGCGCGAGTTAAGTTAGCTAATTTCACACCATATTTAGCAGCGGCATCAGCGGCTAATACACCAAAACCTGCGCCATTGCTGATGATGCCGATACGATTTGCTCTAGGTAAGCGACGAGAAGAAAAAATTTCAATGGCAGCTAGCAGTTCATCCAGATCGTAGACACGAATGGCACCAGCACGATCAATAAGAGCATTAAAAGCCTTGTCATCGCCCGCAGGTAAAGACATTCGGCTGGCAAGGAGTTGGCCGGCTTCTAGACTTTTTCCGCCTCGTAGGATAATCACTGGCTTCAAGCGTGCGGCTTCGCGTACTGCAGAGAAGAACTCTCTGGGGTTTCGGATTCCTTCTACATGCAAAATAATGACGCGTGTTGCTCGGTCTTGTGCTAGAAAGTCGACCACTTCATCCATAGTGATGTCGATTTCATCAGTGGTGTTAATCAACGATGAAAATCCCAAACCATTGGCTTGGACATAAGAAAGTACAGAAGTGGAAATAACACCAGACTGTGCGGCAAAACCGATATTGCCAGTGGCGGGAATTTGCATCCAGTAACTGGCGTTTAAGCCGATGTCTGGGCGCATGATGCCTAGGCAGTCAGTTCCAATTAAACGCAAGCCTAACTGACGAGCCTTATTAACAATATGAGCTTGCCAAGATGGGTTACTGGTTATAGAGGCTTCGCTGGGTGTTAAAACAACAAAACGCGTTCCTTTTGCAGCGATATCTTCCAAGATCTTTTCTATGAGTTTGGCACTGGTAGCTATGATTGCTAAATCAATAGGCTCCTCAATATCCTTAATAGATTTGTAGCAAGCTACATCGCCTAAAAAATCGTATTTTGGATTAACAGGATAAGCCTTACCCTTAAAATGGCCATCCGTTAGGCTTTTCCATAGAACCGTGCCACGAGATTCTGCTCGGTCGCTTGCGCCAATGACAGCGATAGAGTTAGGAATCAGTGCAGAGGTTAAATGATGAGTAGCAACCATAACGAACAGCAATTAGAAGACGCAAAAGATGAACATTCTATTTTAACTTACTAGGGTATTGAAAGCCTTTGTTTTTGCGTTTTGAAAGAAATTTTATTTTCTTACTTAAGAGTAAAAACACCTTCTTTTTCAGATGTAGCTCATCGCTTTGTTAAAGAGTCAAAATGCTGTGATGGCTTTTCGTTAAAATGAATGAATACAACATCAATTTTGGGGGTCGATTATGAAAGTCAATGGTGTCCCAACCCGTACAATATGGTCAATCGATAATGGTCAAGCTGTTGGAATTATTGACCAAACAAAATTGCCATATAAGTTTGAAAAAGTTGTTTTGAACTCCTGGAAAGATGTTCGACATGCAATTGCAACTATGATGGTGAGAGGAGCTCCTTTGATTGGAATTGCAGGGGCTTGGGGGATGGTTTTAGCTCTCAAAGACAATCCGACAGATGCTTTTATTCATCAAGTTCGTAGTGAGTTGATCTCAACGCGTCCCACGGCTGTAGATCTGCAGTGGGGAGTTGATAGTATCGTCAAGGTTGTCATGGGAGTTGGTGAAAGAGAGCGCTTTGTTGCAGCCTTGAAAAAAGCAGAAGAAATGACTCAGGCGAATGTTTTAGCCAATCGAGCCATAGGTACACATGGCGCAAAGTTGATAGCTGAACTTTATGCAAAGAAGCGAACGCCGGTGAATATATTGACACACTGTAATGCAGGCTGGTTAGCAACTGTAGATTATGGAACTGCATTATCTGCTATCTACATCGCATTTGAACAAGGCATTCCATTGCATGTGTGGGTAGACGAAACTCGTCCACGTAACCAAGGTTTACTGACAGCTTGGGAACTTGCTACCTTTGGTGTTCCACATACAGTCATTGCCGATAATGCGGGCGGTCATCTTATGCAGCATCGAGAGGTCGATATGGTGATTGTCGGTGCGGATCGTGTAACAGCTGTTGGTGATGTTGCTAATAAGGTAGGAACTTACTTAAAGGCTCTAGCAGCTAAAGATACTGATGTTCCATTTTATGTTGCAGCTCCTTTTTCAACAATTGACTGGACTATTCAAGACGGTAAACATAGCATCGAAATCGAAAATCGTGATGGCGATGAGTTGCGTTTTGTTAGAGGGGTGAATGAGGAAGGGAAAGTGACTAGTGTAGAGCTTATCAGTGCACAAACCAATGTAGAGAATCCTGCATTCGATGTGACCCCTGCTCGATTAGTGACTGGCATTATTACCGAAAGAGGTGTTTGTCAACCTGAATTTTTAACTCGTCTTTTTCCTGAAGGCGCCCGTCAATCTAGTCGGTGGTAAAGGTTTAACAAGTGTCGTTATGTGCTTTAGCTCAGGAAATTATTGATATTTCCTGTGAGATGAATCGACTTGGAATTAATGTTAATAAAAGTGGCAATGTTTCTTGTCGTGCATGGATAAATGGTAGTGCCGGATTTCTAATTACGCCAACAGGAATTCCTTATGAAGAGTTGGAAGTAGAAGACTTGGTTTTCATACCACTAACAGCTTGCTCGCTTGATGAGTTTGAATTCTCTCGACTCCCGTCAAGTGAGTGGCTAATGCATGCAGAAATTTATCGTCAAAAAGCAAATGTAAAGGCAATAGTGCACACCCATTCAGTCTATGCCACTGCATTGGCTTGTCAGGACTTGGGAATTCCAGCATTTCACTACATGGTAGCTGTGGCTGGGGGAACAGATATTCCATGCGCACCTTATGCATTGTTTGGGACAGCAGAATTAGCGTGTAATTGCGCTATAACGTTAAAAGAACGTAAAGCTTGTCTACTATCACATCATGGGGTTGTAGCGACTGGTGATAATTTGATATCAGCATTAAAGCTTGCTCATGAGGTAGAAAATTTAGCAAAAACATATACAGTTGTTCGACAACTAGGAGAGCCAAAAATTTTGACTGATGAACAAATGTTGGCTGTTATTGAAAGGTTTAAGACGTATGGAAAGCAAAAATAAGTGGGGAATGCCTTGTTGGATTAAGCCTGATGGCTCTCCAGTTTCTTGCACTGAAAAAGTCAAAGTTCTTAATGAGAATTACGAAGAGCTTTACACTTTGCTTAAAGATGCTTTAGAAGATGCTTTAGTGTTAGGGTGTTCTGAGGCTCAGGTGCGTCAAAGTTTTCATAATTTAATTGATCAGATTGAGTCTGACATTAAAGAGCATCAGATACAGAGTTAAGCCAAGGTCTTAGCTTTAAACAAAGTGCAGCGCTACAATTTTTGTAGAAAAGGAGAGACATTATGCGCAGAATTTTTCGAACCGCTGCTTTTGTAGCCCTAGCTGTAACAGTAACTCTAACGGGATGTATGGGACATCCTGATCTCGTTGATTTAGGACAGACAGAGCAAGGGGTAGTAGAGCAAATTGGATCTCCAGACTCTCGGATTGATCACTCAGATGGCCAATTCACTTTAGTGTATTCGGGGCAACCTTTTGGAATGGAAACCTACTGGATGCATTTTGATAAGAGTGGACGTTATGTGGGTAAGGAGCGCACAATGAACGAAAAGCATTTTGCCTTAGTACAGCCTGGTGTGCATACCAAGGATGACATTTATCAAATGTTTGGTCATTGTGCTCAAGAGTACGAATTCCGCCTTCAAAAGAGAACAGCTTATATGTATCGATTTGAAGATGTTGGGGGACAACGTATGGCTTTTTGGGTGGAGTTTGATCCCAAAGATGTCGTAATTGAATGGTCCATTACTCAGGACCCTTGGGAAAGAGATAGCGATTGGGAGTGGTTTCGCTAGTTTAATTTTAGAATTGACATCCTCCCCTCACTGAGAGGATTCCTACAGGTCGTGCACGGTTTTATGCCGTACACCACCTTCGGTGGGTTCCTGTTGCTGACTAACTAACGTTAGTTCACTGGGCAGGCATCGAAGGGGCTGTCCGCCCCCGATTTAAGACATTAATCGCCCCTACCACATCAGAGTTGTTCGTGTAGCCACATTGACGGCACTCAAACTCCGCTTGCGTGGGGCGATTTTCTTTTTCACAATGGCCACAACTCGGGCACGTTTGACTTGTGTACGCAGGATTGACCTTTACCACATAGCCACCGTGTTTAAGCAGCGCCCACTCCAGACTTGAAACCCATTGATGAGGCG
>Monroe_p2__coassemble_606_pt1 | contig 39720 bp, 31 predicted proteins | sample Monroe_p2__metabat2_high_PE_042 | metagenome-assembled genome bin Monroe_p2
GACTAATCTAGCGAGCCTCCTCAAACCTATGACATTAGAGTGATTTCACCGTTTGGGCTAAAAGTCGAGTTAAACCAACTGAAGCTTTGACCATGGTTTTTTCAATATCGGCGAAGTTAAGCGAATGATTCCCCGCCAATCCTGCCCCCCAATTCACACTAACAGTTAAAAGCGCATAGTCTAACTGAAGCTCTCGGGCTAAGGCTGCCTCAGGCATAGCTGTCATACCAACCATTTCGCAACCATCCATAATCAAACGTCTCACTTCTGCTGCGGTTTCAAGACGCGGACCTTGCGTACAAGCATAGCATCCTTTTGGTTCTACATAAATCTTTAATGTCTGAGCAGCACCTAAGAGCGCTTGACGCAAAGACTCAGTAAAAGGATTTGTAAAGTCAATATGTTGGCGAGGCATTCCTGAGTCACCCCAATAAGTCGAGTCTCTGCCCCATGTATAGTCTAGAATTTGATCAGGAACTGCATAATGACCGGGTGCATTTTCTGCTGATAAACCACCAACTGTTGCTGTTGCTAGAATCTTCGTTACACCAAGCATCTTTAAAGCCCACATCTGAGCCTTCGCAGGAATCTGATGAGGTGCATAACGATGATCTTTGCCATGACGATGCAGAAGCACTATTGCCTTGCCCTGCCATTGACCAACCACAACTTCTACCTCACCATAAGGCGTTTCAATCACTCGATCTTGTGCCTCATCGATATACAAATCATGCATACCACTTCCAACAATCAAGCCAATCATAAGGCCACTCCTTCCAACAATTGCTTCATTTGCTCTTCATTAATAACGGTAATGCCTAAGGCCTGAGCTTTTTCAAGCTTACTACCAGCTTCAGCACCCGCGACAACATAACTTGTTTTTTTGCTGACAGAACCTGAAACTTTTGCTCCCTGAGCTAATAAAAGTGCTTTTGCTTCTTCTCTGCCCATTGTAGGCAAGGTACCAGTTAAAACAAAAGTCTTACCTGAAACCAAATCATTTGCTACTTGCTCTTGAGGAGTCTCCCAATGTACTCCCTTTTCAAGTAAAGAGAAGATAACCTCACGGTTGTGTTCCTGTGCGAAAAAATGAACGATCGACATCGCCACCACTTCTCCAACATCAGGAACTTTCAATAAATCCTCTTCAGTAGCCGTTTCTAATGCTTCTATTGTTCTGAAGAAATTTGCCAAGTCGCGTGCTGTACTTTCTCCTACATGACGAATACCAAGAGCATAAATGAAACGTGCAAAAGTCGTATTTTTACTCTTTTCAATAGCTGCAAGTAATTTCTGTGCACTTTTTTGTCCAAATCGATCCAAAGCTAGGAGTTGATTTTCACTCAATTGATACAGATCTGCGGGCGTAGCAATGAGCTTAGCTTCAAGTAACTGGTCAATGACTTTATCCCCTAAACCATCAATATTTAAAGCTAAGCGCGATGCAAAGTGTACCAACGACTCTTTTCGTTGTGCAGGACAAAATAAGCCTCCAGTGCATCGGGTATCTTTTTCTTCATCATCTCTATAAGTTTCTGAGCCACAAACTGGACAAAGTCGTGGCATCTCAAAACTTTTCTCGCCTCCGTCACGCAAATCCGTTTTTACTGAAACAATTTCAGGAATGACATCACCAGCTCGACGAACAATCACACTATCGCCAATCTTTAAACCAAGCTCTGCGATAAAGTCCTCATTATGAAGCGTAGCATTAGAAATCGTCACACCTCCAACAAAGACTGGCGCCAATCGAGCCACAGGAGTTAATTTCCCTGTACGCCCCACTTGGACATCTATACCAATAACTCTCGTCATTGCCTCTTCAGGTGGGTATTTATGCGCACAAGCCCAGCGAGGCTCTCGTGATACAAAGCCCAACTCTTCTTGCAGACGTAAGTCATTGACTTTATAAACAACTCCGTCAATATCAAATGGCAAAGAAGATCGAATTTCCTTTACGTAATTATGAAACTGTGCCAACGCTTTCCAGCCACGAACAACTTTACGCTCTTTAGCTACTGGAAAACTCCATGCAGCTAAAGTATCCAAAATGCCACTATGGGTTGATGCGATTAATGAAGACACTTCACCAATACCATACGCATAAAAGTGAAGTCGTCTCTTAGCCGTCACCTTTGGATCGAGCTGTCGAAGACAACCTGCCGCTGCATTTCTTGGATTGACAAAAGTTTTTTGTCCCTCTAGGCGCTGTAAGTCATTGAGCTTTTGGAAGTCTGTTTTGTGCATAATGACTTCACCACGGACTTCAAGCACTGATGGAATATCGCCTTTAAGTCGCAATGGTATTGTCTTAATCGTCTTGACGTTAGCGGTGACATCCTCACCTACCATGCCATCGCCACGAGTGGCAGCACTGACTAACAAGCCATTTTCATAGCGCAAATTGATTGCCAAACCATCGAACTTTAGCTCTGCATCGTAATCAATCGTTCCTTCCTCTTCGATACCCAATGCGTTCCTAACTCGTTCATCGAATGCCTGAGCTCCACTTGCTTCAAAGTCTGTTTCTGTATGGATCGAAAGCATCGCTACTGCATGAGTGACCTTTTTCAAATCACTACGGACAGCCCCTCCAACGCGCTGAGTTGGTGAGGTCTCACTACGAAGTTCTGGGTGAGCTGTTTCGATTTCTTCAAGCTCTTTAAAGACTCGGTCGTACTCACTATCAGGAACTGATGGAGCATCTAAAACATAGTACTCGTAATTCCACTTTTCGAGTTGATCTCTTAATTTCTCAACATAAACCTCAAGATCAGAATTTGCCTCTTTGGCTGGTTGCTCGAAAAAAAGCTCCCCTTCAGTAAAAAGACTCGGGGTCAAATCACTTTGTTTTTTCGTCATATTTAAACTTTCAGATGCAATGAGCGCCAAAGGCGCTCATTGTTAAGTTATTCTCGTGAAAAGAGGATTCTTGAACGAGGGCTACCAGGCTGAATTTCAGCGCGAGACATTTGCTGGTAGTACTTCGAGAGTTGATTATGGATAGCCTGGGCAGCCTCAGAATTAATTGGTTGTCCACGGGTATCTTGCATCTCGAGACCTAAGCGACAAGACAAATCATTAGCTACACTAAAGAGTTGATGTAAAGGCTTAGAGTTAGGCGTTGCTAAAGGAGCATCTAAAACCAATGTTAACTGGTGACGATCGTAATCAGCCACACGCAAGAAAATTGTTGCCTCACCGATCTGCTTAGCGTTACCTAAGAAAAAGCGCGTCGGATTTAACTGTGTAAACCCTGCCAATCGAGCAGCTTCCGACAACTCTTGAGTTGGGATAACTTCTCGCGAAGACAGCACAATGGAGAGCTGTACATCCAGGCTTGTAATAGCGTCATAAAGACGCTTGGCACGACGTTCAATCTCTTGAGCTGGCTCCGTATCACTATCTGCATCCAATGCGATACCTGCTTGTTGAATTGCTACAGCAAAACGACTAGCATCCATCTCATTAATAAAAGATTGACGAGTAGCTAGCAAAAGAACCACCGCCATTTCGTTATAACTACCCTCAGCACGAGGTTCATACCAACGTTTGTTATCAATACTTCTTACATAAATACGAATCGGAAGATTTAACTTGCGCAGATTCTTAGCCATGTCGAGCATTTGAGTGCCTGTCAACGGAGTCATGGCTTGAATCATACCAACAGACTCCGTTAGATCATCGAATTCAAAATTAAGCATACCTTCCTTCGGGAATGTGGGCTTTACAGGAATAAGTAACTCTTCCGGCTCTTTCTTAACTGGGGCTTGCGCAGGTTGAGAAGGCTCTTCCACTAAGTCAAAAACCGGAGAAGCTTTTTCATTAGTATTGCTTACAGGTTCAATCGGCTTAACGACTTCATTGTTATCTGTTTGCTTTTGAGAAAAACCATTTAAGAAAGTTGGGAATGCTTCATTGGTCTTTTTCTCTTCGACTTTTGGTTCTTCTTGTTTAGTCGTTTCTACCTTTTCCTCTGCCTTTGGCACCACAGGCGTCTCCACCACCTTTGGCTCTACTACAGGCTCTGGAGCCTTTTCTTGAGTGGGTGTTACAGGCACTTCTGCCTTAGATGGTGGCTCTTCTTGAACCTTTAACTCCTCAGTGGCATTAATACTGCTAGCCTTTTGAACTTGCTCTTCTACAGGTTGCTCTTCTGTATGAACAAGCGTTACGGAAGCAGCGTCAGACCCTTTTGACGGAATGACAGAACGTAACTTTTGATACATTGTATTTGGTTCTTGTGTCAGAGAAATATTTTGACCTTCTGACTTCTTGGCCTCCATACGCGACCAAACAAATAAACCAACAAAAATTAATGCGGCGGCTACAACCAAAAATAAAACCATATCGTTCATAAGTAGTTCCGAGCAACAGACAGTTCAAGAAAATCTTGAAGTGTCTTTTGATGGCACTTATGCCTCAAAAAACACTTTTGACGTTAACTCTTAAGATTACACCAAAGCCCTTAATTTCGGGGCATTTTCCTCAATTTCAACTTAATTTTTACTTATTTTTTTGTGCGTATTGTGTGGCCTCTTTAATATCAACACTAACAACTCTGGATACACCCGGTTCTTTCATTGTGACACCTATTAATTGTTTAGTATGTTCCATTGTGACTCTGTGGTGAGTGATCATCATAAATTGAGTATTCTCACTCATTGACCCCACTAATCGAGACAGACGTTCTTGGTTTGCTTCATCTAGCGGAGCATCCACTTCGTCCAATAAACAAAATGGGGCCGGATTTAAAGTAAAGAAGGCAAAAACCAAGGCTGTTGCGGTTAGGGTTAGCTCTCCGCCAGAAAGTTGCCTGATAGAGTGTGGGTGCTTACCCGGAGGATTGGCATACATTTCAATACCCGCCTCCAGTGCATCCTCACTTGTCATTACCAATCGAGCCTGCCCGCCCTTAAATAGCTGTACAAACTTTTGATTAAACGCCGCATTAACACGATTGAACGTATCCAAAAGAAGCGCTCGAGTTTCCTGGTCAATGCGTTTAATTGCAGACTCAATCGTTACAATAGCCTGCTCTAAATCGGCTACTTCTCGGTCGATTCGTTCAACCTCTTGCGTTTGTATTTTTAACTGCTCTAAGGCCGCATGGTTTACCGCTCCTAAAGCTGCCATCGACTTGGCTAAACGCTCAACCTCTAAGCGAAGTTGGTTCTGTTTCGGATGATCGCGTTCGTAAACTTCACGAAGAGCCTGATCATCGTACTGTAACTCCTCTAAGCGTCCTTTGACCGTTGCAAAGTCTACTTCATGCTGTTGGCGCTTCGTTAAAAAGTCCGAAATCTTGGCCTGACAAAGACGTTTTTGATCCTCAACCCCAGCTAATTCAGATTCAATTGCTATAACCGATGCCGTTGTGTTCTCTAATGTTTGGCGGGCTAAACTTAATTCCGCTTGAGCATTTTCACGCTTTAATAAGAGCTCTTGTAACCCCTCTTTCTCACCTTCCTCATCAAGTGATTCAAGTTGGGCTTTAAGCTCTTGAATTTTAGCTTGCCAATCTTTTTGCTCTGTTTGAGCGACTAATTGTGATCGTTGGGTCTCAGCAATACGCTCTTTAATCGTTTTTAAAGCCATCTCAACTTCACGTTGAGTATAGGCAAATACGTTGTAATCTTGCTGTGCTTGTCGAAATGCTTCTTGAGCCTTTTCCCATGCGAATTGAGCTTCTTCTGCTTTTTCTTGAGCTGTGGCCAAATCTTCATCAAGATGACTAAAGCGTTCTTCAGCCTCATCAATCTGAGCGCAAACTTCTTCTAAAGAAAGAGCTGTTTCTTCAATCCAAGCACTTAACTCTTCACTTCGACGTTGATACGCAACAATGGCCGCCTCAAGGCGTGTCACATCTAACGCGAGCGTACCTTCCTGTCGACGCACATCTTCAAAGCGAGTATTGGTTGAACGCAAAGCATCCGACAATGATGACAATGTCATATTGATCTGGCCAAGCGCCGCATGAGCGCCTTCGACTTCTAAGCGTTGAGTCTTCTCTTCTGTTTCAAGCTCAGTAATTTCAGCGCGTCGAGACAATAGCCCACTTTGATCATCATCGGCCCAAAAATTAATACTCTGAGCATCAATAATATGCCCCTCTGGGGTCACAAAGTGATAGCCTCTTGGCAGCTTATTTAAATTTGCAATCGCCTCGGATACCGAATCCACCAACAAATACGGAGCTAACCAAGTTTGCAAAACTGACTCTGTATCAGCATTGGTTAAATCAAATGTTAATTCATCAACAAGATTTCGAAATCCTTCAATAGGCTCGTAATCAGCATGCCCCTGTGTTGAATAGAACGTTAATCGTGCAGGTGGAGGTGCGTAAACAAAACCTGCAGCCATTTGTAATCGGGAAATCCCAATCGCATTAACTCTTTCCCTCAATACTGCCTCAAGGGCACGCGCCCACTTTCCATTGACTTGAAGTAACTCAAACAACCTACTCATACTTGACAAGCCTTGAGTTGCGAGCCATTGATTCAGCTTATCTCCCGCTCTAGCTTTATCGTCAATCTCTCTTAATGCTGTAAGTCGAGCCTGGATGCTAGCAAAGCGCTGCTCTTTTTGTCGGATGTTTTCTTGGATTTCCTCATAGGCCAAGCGTGACTCTTCAAGTTGCGCTTGAAGTTCCTCCCTTTCTTCTTGCAGGGCACAACTTTCTTCTTTGATTTCAGTTAACTCTAGTTTGAGTTCTTTAAAGTGTGCCTCATCAGGCTTTTCTGTTTGAGCAGATTCAATCTTAAGTTTTTGTAGACGCTCGCTCAAATCCTGTTTGGTTTTTGTCAAATGCGACATTTCCAAGGATTGGTTACGAACGGCATTCTCAACCTCAAGGGCCTTTGCATGCAACCCTTCATAGATGGTCTTTTTGTTCTGAGCAATCTCTTCGGCTTGAATTTGGCGTTCTTCTAAAACATATTGACGCTCTTCTGCGCTAGCAACTAACTCTTCCTTTTCTTCTTGCTCTTCAATGAGAGCATGCAGACGTTCACTTTGCTTTTGAATTTCCTCTTCGCGCTTGATAAACAGTTGCTCATAACTTTGTGCTTGTGCTTTTAATAAAGAGCGTCTTTCGATAATGGATCGAATATTGCCTTCAATCTTAGAAATATCTTTATCTACCTGACTTAAATTTTCAGTCCGAGCTAGTACATTGATATTGCTTGCATTGAGCTGTTCGCGTAAAGCTTGCAATGATTCACGCTTTGCAATCAAGTTCGAATCACTACTCGTTAATTGTGCCTGTACATCTGCAATTTGCGCATTTAAACAGTCAATCGCATTTTTGCTCTCAACCATTTGCGTAAACCACCAAAGTGATTCTTTAGTCTTTCTCTCTTGATCTAACTCTTGATATCGGAGGGCAACCTGCGCTTCCGCTTCAAGCCGAGCTACGGATTCTCGTCTGGTGATCTGTAAGTCCGTAACACGCTCCAAATTAGCGCGAGTACTCGCTAAGCGCGATTCAGCCTCTTTACGGCGCTTTTTATACTTGGAGACACCGGCCGCTTCTTCCAAATACTCTCTTCTTCTTTCAGGGGAATCTTTTGCGAATTCAGTCACCATTCCTTGACTAATAATGGCATATGAATTGGCGCCAAGCCCTGTTCCCATAAATAGATCACGAACATCGGTCGCCCGAACTTGTTGATTATTAATAAGGTAAGAGCTTGTATTATCACGTGTTAAAACACGTTTAACCGAGATTTCTGAATATGCCCCCCAAGGGCCTTGTAACGTGCTATCGGAGTTATCAAAAACAAGCTCCACCATGGCACGACCAGCTGGTTTGCGGTTGTCACTACCAGCAAAAATTAACTCGCTCATGCTTTTGCAACGCAAGTCACTGGCTTTACCTTCACCCAAAGCCCAACGAACGGCTTCGATCACATTGGATTTACCGCAACCATTAGGACCGACAATACCAACAACTGAAGATGGCACTTCAATTGTTGTTAGGTCAGCAAACGATTTAAATCCACTGATTTTAATCTGGCGAAGCCGCATTCAAACCTCAAAGCAAAAACAAAAATGAGGGCCTAGCGAATAAAACACCGGCCCATTGCATTAATCCGAATATTTTATCAAAATCGCAACCTTCTCCACGAGAAAAGGAGCTTGAAAGCTCCTTTTCTCTTTAGCTTATCCTAAATGACGTAAAGTAATTTTCTCTAAAACCTTAACCCCATTTTCCAAAAACTCTGGCACAAGTTGCATATCTGGATGATGTAAACCTGGCTCCAAATCACAACCCACACCCATATAGGCTACACGTAAAGAGGGTTTCTTTTGCTTATAGAAATGGAAGTCTTCTCCACCGCCGACACAGGTCATCTTCAGGTTATCAGCTCCAACCACTTCCTTAATGCAATCAGCCATTTCAGCTGTCAACTCATCGTCATACTCACAAGCAGGAATAACATCTCCTAGGGGCTTAACTTCAACACTGCCGCCATAGCCGTCTGCTACACCTTGTGCAATCTTTTGAGCACGCTCTAGGATCGCATTCATGATAGGGTTGGTTTCAGCTCGAACATCAAATAAGCAATAGCCTTTTTCAGGAATGATGTTAACGGCCGAACCTTGAGTTTCAATTTTTGTGCACTTAATGGACCAGGACTTACTGGGATCAAACTTCTGTGCGGCAATACCTTGAATAATGGCAGCAATCATTTCTGCGACATTTACCCCCAAATGAGGACGAGATGCATGTGCAGGATGTCCTTGAACATCGATACGCAAGAAAGCACAAGCAGCGTGCTTAATGGAAGCCGCCATCACGCCACCTGGAATATCATTTTTAGGACGGACATGCAAACTAAATGCCATATCAACGTCGTCTAGCACACCATCTTCAATGGAACTTAATGCGCCTTTAAGGGTTTCTTCACCAGGTTGGAAAAACAACTTCAACGTACCCTTTTTAATTTGTCCCTTTAAACGACTCGCAGCAGCTAAAAGCATTGAGCAATGGGAATCATGACCACAGGCATGGATAACTTTCTTTTCTCCATTGATCGTAAAGGGTAAGGCATCCATGTCGGCACGGAGCATCACCGTGGGACCTGGTTCATTTGAACGTTCATAAGCAACCACGCCCGTTTTGCCAATGCCCTCATGCACTTCATAGCCCATCGCTTTAAGGTGTTTAGCAATATACTTGGACGTCTGAACTTCCTCGAACCCGAGTTCCGGTGTCTGATGAAGATCTTTATAAACTTGAGTGACATCTAAAACTTCTGACATTTCTGACTCCTAAGGGGTAATGTTTTCGCAATTTTCTGCTAAAAAATAAAAAAGATCAAGATCCCTATTGATAGATCTTGATCTTTTTAAAAGAAAACGAACTTCTAATTAATCCTTACGAGCAAGGATGAAGACCGTTAACATGATGAGCACAAAGCCAATAATGTCGGTAAACGTAAAGGATGTACCTAACCAGACTGCAGCAAAAACGGCAGCACTCACGGGCTCAATACAAGCTAACATACTGGCCTTAACAACACCAACGTCTGCTACACCTTGAAGATACAAAGTAAAGGCTGCGACCGTACCAATCAACACAATAGAGGCAATAGCCAAATAGCCAGCCATGTCTAATGAAATTTGATAGTCCCATGCACGACAGTAAATAGCCAAAGCAATACCACCAATTAACATACCATAGCCGGTGACAACCACGCTACCCCAACGCGGAACGATACGAACCGGTAAAACTGTGTAGAAAGCCAAACCCAAGGCAGCCAAAATACCCCAGAGCAAGCCTTCTTCAGACAATTGCATTGCTTCAAAGCTACCACCCGTTGCCAAAAGGAAAACACCACCTAAGGCACACACAATAGCCAAAGCTTCACGCGGACGAGGCAAACGCAATGCTTTCAAGCAAACGAATGCCATAATAAGAACTGGGCCTAAATATTGAAGAACCGTAGCCGTACCTGCATTGGTATATTCAATGGCTACCATGTAGGCGTATTGGTCGAACAAAAGACCAACGATCGCAAAAACGATCAAGTCAATCAAGTCCTTCTTGTTTTGCAAAATACCAACTAATTTGTCTCGTTGAGAAATAATTGCCCAAGCCATCAAAGCGATACCGGCAAATACCATACGAACAACAGTTAACCACATAGAGTCAGCTTGATAGTCTGTTAATAAATATTGACCACAAGCGCCGGAGAACCCCCAGCAGACCCCACCCATGAGTGCGCAAATAAAGCCACGCACCATGACCTTTTTGTTTTGTGTCTGAGACATTTAAAGAATTCCTTTCACCAATTCTTTGTTAAACCAAATTGTTATTAAGCAAAACGCTTAGATAAATAAAAAATATGAGAGCAATGTACCCTCATATTTTTACGCCCCTAATCATACGTACTTAAATTAATATTCTCAGGCAATATCAGTAGAAACCCTAAATTGTTTTTGACTTTTTTCATCCTTATCCAAAGAAAATGCGAACATTTACATTTTGTAAAACGAAGATTCAGAATTTCTTAACAAGGAATTAAAGAAAAAAGCCCTGAATGACTTCAGAGCTTTTTAAAACCTGCAATGAATTAGTAGCCGCCGTGACGGAATTCGCGTAATTGTTGAACGCCCATATCGTCATAGCGCTCAAACGGTTGATGAATCCAAGGATTATTATCCAAGAAATCAACGTAATAATCCGGTTTGAGTACAGAGTGGCTCTTCCACCAAAGCACTGCCACACGAATCTCAGTAATGGCCGGATAAGCTTTCTTTAAGTGTTCAACAACCTTAACCACCGTCTTACCTGAGTCGACCATGTCGTCAACAAGTAACAAACGACCCTTCAATTCGCCACCGGTTTTCGTAATAAAAGAGGCAATATCCAAATCTCCTTGTACTTTACCGGCTTCTTCACGATAAGAGCTTGTCGCTAAAATCGCCAAAGGCATATTATGAACGCGTGAAAAGACGTCACCAACACGCATGCCACCACGGGCCAGGCACAACAAAGAGTCAAACTGATAACCGTCAGAATCAACAGCTAAAATCAGACGTTCGACCAAGTCATCATATTGGTCTTGAGTGATAAATAAATCAGTCATAAAACAAAAGAGGGCGATTTATCCGCCCTCCCCTTCAAAAACGAATTAGCGGATAAAGGGATTATCTAACATAATCGTATGTGCACGATCCGGACCCGTAGAAACCACGGCGATCGGGCAACCTGAAACTTCGCTCAAGCGCTTTAAATATTGCTTGGCTGTTTCTGGCAATTGATCCCAATCGGTAATACCGTACGTGCTTTGTTCCCAACCTGGGAACTCTTCATAGATCACTTCACATTGTGCGCAGGCTTCAGCACCGTAAGGCATCACTTCGATTTCCTTACCTTCGTACTTGTAACCAACACCTAAACGAACCGTTTCAAGACCGTCCAAAACGTCAAGCTTCATGACGGCCAAGCCTTGCAAGCCATTGATTTGAACGGCACGACGCATAGCGGCACCATCAAACCAACCACAACGACGCGGACGACCCGTAACTGCACCGTATTCAAAGCCCTTGTCGCGCAAGTGTTGACCCAACTCATCATGCAATTCTGTCGGGAACGGACCTTCACCAACACGGGTGCAGTAAGCCTTCGTAATACCCAAAACATAGTCAATGCGATGAGCACCAACGCCAGCACCAGAGCAGACAGCGCCAGCCACAGTATTAGAACTCGTCACATACGGATACGTACCATGGTCAATATCCAACATGGAACCTTGGGCACCTTCGAACAAGAAAGATTTTCCTTGGTCCATCAACGTGTTGATCGTATATGAAACGTCAACAACCATCGGCTTAATACGGTCTGCATATGCCAACGTATCATCGATCACCTTGTTAACATCCAAAGCTTGAGCACCAAGCTTTTGTGTCAAAACAAAGTTATGCAAGTCCATTGCATCACGAACGCGATCGGCAAAATGCGTCGGATTGTAGAGATCAGCAACACGAACACCGCGACGAGAAACCTTATCTTCATACGTCGGGCCAATGCCACGCCCCGTCGTACCAATCTTCTTAGCGCCGGCAGCAGCTTCGCGAGCATGGTCCAAGGCAACGTGATAAGGCATCACCAAAGGCGCATTACCAGAGACCTTTAAACGATGTTCAGCTTCACAGCCACTCTTTTTCAATTGTTCGATTTCGCCAAAGAAAGCTTCGGGACTGAAGACGATACCGTTGCCCAAATAGCAAGTCATGGTCGGATGCATAATGCCTGACGGGATCAAGCGCAACACAGTCTTATTACCATTGATGACCAACGTATGACCTGCGTTGTGACCACCGTTAAAGCGAACAACGCCATCAACCTTTTCGGTCAACCAGTCAACGATCTTACCTTTACCCTCGTCACCCCACTGGGCGCCGACAACAACAACATTTTTAGCCATTGTTTATCCCCGAAACCTATTTAAAAATTCTTAAGCGAGTGTCAGTTCAATGTCACACTCCGTAACTTAGTAATTATGACGGAGTTTATCTCGCTTGTGAAGAGCTAAAGGGCCGATTTACGCCACTTTAAAACGATTTTTTGTTACAGCGCATAGAAATTGATTCCACAAAAGAAAAATATTCTCATGCTCTCATTAGCTAAAGCGCTATACTCAAAAATATAACAAATACACTCCCCCTCAGGAGATAGTCCCTATGCAAGCGCTTAACACCTGTGCATTTTTTGCTCTGATCGTTTTAATTGCTCTAGCGTTGCTCTCATGCATCTGCGTTTTTTCAGCCACAGGAGCGTCACTATGTCGATGGCTTTTAAAGCATTACCTCCATCGATAATCTGCACTAAAAATCACAATACGCTACCGAATGAACGGCATAATAGAAAGGCCCTCTACTTGAGTGTGGATCACAACTCAGATAGAGGGCCAAGTTATACGTTTCTAATAGTCAAAATTAGAACGTGTAACGAACACCAGCATTCCAACGGTACGGGGTCTTGATTTCGCCACCCGTCACGTATTCGAAGTCTGCATAACCGTGGAAGTTCTTCGTGAAGTTGACGTTCATACCAACGCCCAACTCATACCAACCACCGCCGAAGTCTTGATCGAAAGTACCAACATTCTTAGCAGAACGACCCGTGGTAGACGTTTCACCGTCAAAGTCATAGAGGTAAGAAGCGCGTACAAACAAAGAACCAACATTATCCGGGCAGTTCAAGCCTGCTTGAACACCAACTCGGGCAACATAAGAATCGATAGAGTCTTGCTCAATCGTGACGCCTTGGTTAGCTTCATAGCGTTCACCGGAAATATGAGAGGCCGTGAATGCCAATTGCGGCTCAACATAAGCTAAGGAGCCAACCGGGAAACGATGACCAGTTTCAACAGACATGGCAATACCGTGCGTGTTGAACTTGCCAGCGAGATTTGCATCAGCCGGACCGATATCGAATTCATTAGTGAGCTTACCCCACTTAGCAGAGACATCAAGGTAAGAACCACCTTCATAGATCCAGGTGCTATAAGCCGTCAAAGAAGCCATATAGTTGTCTCCAGAGCCATTGATGAAGTCGGCATCACCCTTGTTATAAGAGAAGGCACCACCAACAAAATGCTTCACACCTTCAGCGCCAATTTGAGTATCTGCACCCACTTGGATACCGTTGTACTTGTTGGAGACGTGGTCAGCTTCAGCCTTACCACCGTAGGTGCGAGCCCAAAGGCCAACTGCGCCATCGTTGTTGCGCAATTCACCCATGCGTTGAGCCATGTCATCGGCTTCTGCACGCCATTGCATCATCGTCACAGCCGTGCTTTCGCCAATAGACACTAACTTGGCATTGGTCTTAGAAGCAGTTTGGACAAACTTGCCATCTGCGCCAACATAGCCGATTCGATCGTCAGCAATAAAGCCACCAGAGAACAAAACAGAGCCCTTACCTTCATAAGATTGATTCTTATTGAATTCTTCGATAACAGCGTTCATGCCCTTGGTGTCAACCAACTTCCCAGACACTTCGACATCAGCCTTAACATTGTCAGCCGTTGTGAACTTCGTGCCCTCAAGCGTGTTGAACTTAGCATTGACCTTATCGGCAGCAGCGTCAATCTTAACTTGACCCTTTTCGTTCAAAACAACATTAGTGTTACCAGAAGCGTTAGTGATCGTAACCTTGGCATTTTCAACAGCGAGAGCAGAACCAGCTTCGGACTTGAGGTTGGCGATGGAACTTTCTTCCGTACCGTTAGCAATCGTCAACGTCACATCTTGAGCTAACACTACGCCTTGCTTGGCTGCCTCACGTGTTGCACCATCAAATTTAATGGTGTTAACTTTAGAGTCTTTATTAACAGTCCAAGAAGAGCTAGCATCTAGCATGACTTCAGTTGTGGAGTTTTCCGCAACTGAAACACCACCAACCCAAGAGGAACCATTCTTCAAGCTGACAGTATATTCGCCATGCACATTTTCCGCTTTGACAGAACTTGAACCACTGAGTTCCTTTTCATTCACTCTGTCAATGAGATCGCCTTGCCAGCTAGATCCATCCGTTAAGAAAATACCTGTTTTACTACTTAGACTATTGTTAGTAAAGTTACCACCATTCCAAGATTGATAGACATTGACTACGTTACCAACTAAGTGACTTTTATCAAGTTTGACGGAATTTGTTGACTGAATAGTCTCAACTGCAGGCAAACCTTCCTCTGTAGAAAGAGAAACAGCAGCATTGCTGAACTCGATACTGTCAGTTAATGTCAACTTCGTATTGGTCAAGTTGAAATTGGCTTCACGTTGAGCTTTAGCAAAACCACTCATTTCTGCAACGCGAATCTTGGTCATTTCATAGTTTTGACCATTCATATCTAAAGTCAAAACACCATTTTTCTCATTGCTTGAGCTACCAAAGTAGGTAAATTTTACCAAACCTGGAATGTGTCCGTCCTTCCCATCTTTAGAGTTAGCCAAAGCCTGATCAAAGTCACCTTTAGATACTGTCAAGAAACCTTGATCAGATCGGATTTCGTTGGCAACAACACCAGCCATTGCCTGAGCGGAGAATAAACTGGCCACCAACACGGCCGTCAAAGTCATTTTGCTATTCATAATTGTTCTTTCATAAGGAAGATTATTGTTCAGAAAAGCTACTAGCAATAACAGCCTTTCCTCATTTAGCTATTCATTCATCAATGCATTATGAATTAATGCACTACTACACTTGATAATGAATCGCAATTTCGAATATTACTGACAGAAAAGAGCAACCTTTTGCCTGTAAATTCTCTGTTACACAAAAAAAATGTAAATTTTTAATGGATAACACTTATAGCTTTTACTTGCCAAGCGTGAGCAATAAAATTCTTTTTAAAAATTCAATAGTTACCTCCGTGTTTTAACTGAAAGGAAATTCATTACAAATTCCAGTCAATTCTTCTGTTGTTGTTTTTTGACAACATTTTTTCAATATGCAAAAAACTTCACTTTTGATGCAAATGATCTAAGGCTTCAAGCCATAGATAAGTGACTTCAGGCTTTTTAACTTCTAGCGGATTGGCGTAGTAAGGCAAACTAAATATCTGTTTTGTTATGGATCGATTCCCCTGTTGTAAAAATAAAAGTCCTCCTTCTACATCGCCTAACAAAGCAATAAAGTCAAAATCCAGTTTTTCGATAAAGGTGGGATCGTTTATTTCAACAAGACCTTCAATAAAACTTTGACCATCAGGGGCAACTGGGGAAATATTCAGATCTGTTAAAAGTGTTTTTGCCATTTCTGACTGATTGGAAAGTGCAAAACGGTAAAGATCAAATGTGATTGGATTTCGAATTGTTAAAATCAGGAGGGCTTTTTTAGGCACTGTTGACTGTATACGTTCTGCCAAACTTTCCAAACTTTTTTCATAATTGCGAATAACACGCTGTGCACGCTGAGGCTCATTAAATAAGTCCCCAGCTTCTTTAAGGGAATTGATGGGATCGCTTACCCTCAATACCCGGACCTCATAACCTAAGGCCTTAAGTTCCTCGGCCCTATGAGCTGGATTTAGTTTCTCTTTACCGTTATCCTCGAGCAAAATGTAGTCGATATCCCCATGACTGATAGCGCATGTCAAAACCCGTAGGTCATTCATAAAGCACGCCGTGCATTCCAAAAGCTTTTCTTGAGGATAGTATCGTTCCATATTGGGTAACTCACCTCCGATTAAAGCTTTAGCATAAATTCTCATAGCAGATAAAATCGAAACTGCTGTATCGCCTATGAAAACAGCATTTTCATATCGAGGAAAAGGGACGTATTGATTCAGCATTAGGAAAACTCCTTTGTCTTTAGGGTATAAACGCGATCAGCTAGTGCTAATAAAGCTTGTTGATGGGTAACGAGTACCAAAATTGTTTTTCGTAGATTTTGTTTCAGTTCATGCAAAAGACGAGTGGCAGTTGCATCATCTAAACCGGAGAAACTCTCATCCATCAACACCATAGAAGGTTGATTGATAAAGATTCGGCCTAGACAAACCCTTTGTTGCTCACCACCAGAAAGCGTTGAACTCCAGTCGCAAACTTCATCGAGGGATGAGATTAGATGTTCTAATGAAAGTGTCTTTAAAAGATCCGTCGCTTCTTTATCGTTTAAGGCTGAAGCAGATTGGGGGTAGGCTAAGTTAGATCGCAAAGTTCCACTAAAAATATAGCTGCTCTGCGGTAACCACAAGGTGTTTTTGGGAGTTTTAACTTGTCCCTCAAAATCAGAATAAAAGCCCGACGCGACTTTTAATACCGTGCTCTTTCCAACACCAGAGGCCCCATTCAAGACAACCAACTCTCCTGGATAGGCTTCTAAATCAACACAAAGTCGACGTTGGCTCCTCAATGGACTCAAAATAGGTAAATTTAACAGTCCCTTAATCGTTACTTTAGATTCCAAACATGTCTGATTTTTTTGAAGTTGGCTTCGAATGTCATCGGACTTGACTAATCCTAGCTCTAATCGATTTAAGCGCTCATAAGTAGCTGCTAACTTTGCTAAATCATCATAAGCAAAAATAATCCAAGACAAGGATCGAGCCACATCTGCAAAGGCCCCTCTAATTTGCATCAGCCCCCCTAATTGAATTCCACCAGCAAGAAATGTCGGTAAAGAAAAAAAGATGGGGGCAAGATGCGTGACTTGACCTAAACCAACCGTAAAGAAATCCAAGTCACGTTGTTTTTTCACTAGCTGAATAAGTTTGACCATTAAGTCATTAAATTTTGACGTCAAGTCCTCTACTTCCCGTGCTTCTCCATGAGCGCCAGCAATTGCACCGGCATGGCGTCGCTTTTCAATTAAACTTGCTCGCAGATCAGCCTCTTTATGTTGTACCTCAAAATTAAAACGTTTGAGACGATGCCCAATAAAATGAGTTATTACTGTAGAAATCACCGTATAGACCAAACACACCCAAAACATGTAGCCTGGAATTGTGATGTCAAAAACAGTGGCCGATCCTGATAAATTCCAGAGAATGATTGAAAAGCTACCGATTGTCAGTAGCGAGTCAAAGAAACTCAAAAACAAATTCATTGATAATGACACAAGTGCTTTAATGTCCTCTGTCATCCGCTGATCTGGATTATCTGGTTCTTCTCCAGATTCTTTAAGTAAGAAATGAGCCCCCTTCTCAGAGAGCCACAAATGGAAGAATTGTGTTGTGATATCACGTCTTACAGCAAGAATAAGACGATCTTTCAAATAGGAAGCACTAACCAACAAAACGATAATTGCTGATGCTAAACCTATGAAAAACATTAACTCTTTGTAGATTACCTCAGCATTAACACTCTGCAGTGCATCGTAAAAACGCCCATTCCAATCATTCAACGCAATGGCAAATTGGATATTTATCGTGTAGCTAAGCAGTAAAACAACAAATAGACACCAAAACCACCATCGCTCTAGGCTAATGAAATAGCGCCACAATACTCGAGGTAATCCTTTTTTGTAATTCATTCTTTTCTATTTGCGATAATGATTCTCATTATATTAAATAGTTTCACATGGTTAAGTCAAACAATTCGCTCATCTTTGCACTTTTTATCCTTACTTCTCTTTTGACTTTATTTAGAATGGTTCTCACTTTCATTTATAAGGTTCATAAGATGAATACCTCTCTCAAACTATCTTTACTCGCTTCTGCACTCTCTTCGTGCTTTATCTCTGTTGCGAACGCCAGCAATGACGTAGCTAAATCTGATGATGCGATCGATGGCGTCGTTGTTACTGCCACTCGCACAGAACAACACATCAGTGACACCGCCTCTTCTGTTAGCCTGGTAACCCAACAGGAGTTAAGTCAAACCATGCCATTGACGATTGGCGAAGCAATCGAGTCCATTCCCAATGTCACAGTAACGGATGCGAATATGCCGATTTTCTCTAAGGTCTCGATTCGTGGTTCGGACTCTAATCAAATCACTTATTTAATTGATGGAGTACGACAAGACAACTACAGCATCAGCGGCAGCCGTCCAAATGGTTTTTTCATTGATCCAGAACTTGTTAAACAAGTTGAAGTTCGACGTGGTGGAGGTAGTTCCCTTTACGGCAATGGGGGTATTGGTGGCACAATCGCATTAACGACAAAATCCGCTGAGGACCTGCTAAAACCAGATGAACAATTTGGCGCCATTGCTAAAGTTGGTTACGATGACGCTTCTCGTGAATGGGCCAAAGGCGTTTATCTATTTGGCCGTATGGACTCTGGAGACTTATTACTTGGTTACTCACGTCGAGACGGAGAGGAGGCACGATCAAGTAAAACTGGCCGACGCAGTACGACGCCTTTAGAGACAACTGGGGATGCTTTTATTGCCAAAAGCACTATTATGCTGAGTTCAGCATCAGCCCTATCTCTAACCTACAATTACGACAAATTTAATTATGATCGAGGTGCGTCTAACCCAAGCTTTGATCATTATGAAAATGAACAGCACCGTATTACCGGTAGTTGGGATTATTCGTCGGGCGACCTCGTCAACCTAAAGGCTAATCTTCAATATGTTCGTGGTGACAACGCCATGGAAAACGAACGCACTGGTTATAAGGATAAATTTGAAAGTATTAGTACCAATCTGCAAAATACCTCAGAATTTTCTTTTGGGATGGCTCATACACTCACCTATGGTTTTGATGCTTCTCGAACAAAGCAAAGTGCCGTCGACAACTTAGGCTTTTCCGACACTTCTCGACCTGATAGCCGAGGCATAGATGCTGGCGTATTTATTGAAGACAATATTGCACTCACCGACATAGTCACATTGTCACCTGTTCTTCGCTGGTCATATTATGATCGCAAGTCCAATGAGGGTCTTAAGTCTAAATCCGACTCCAAGCTTTCTCCTGGTGTCACTTTGTCTGTTGCTCCAACCGAAAACCTCAATATTTACGGCTCTGTCAATAGTGGGTATCGTCCCCCAATGCTTGACGAGATGTTCTTTGCAATGAGTTACCCCTCTACCGGTATAACCTCTGTTGTGATTGCAAACCCTGAAATTAAACCCGAAACTTCCCTAAATTATGAAATTGGGCTTAACTCACAACTGAGCCGGCTTTTCACTGAAAACGACCGATTGCAACTAAAAGGGGCCGTTTTCTATGACAAGGTCAAAGATTTAATTTCTGCCGACATGATCGACTTTGACCCAAGAAAAATGACAATGTACTTCAAAACGGTTAACGTGGGCGAAGTTGTCAGAAAAGGTGCAGAGGTCTCTGCCGATTACTCAATTGGTAATGCTTCCTTGCATCTTGGTTGGGGTCTCGTTCACGCCATCGATAAAGAAACCAATGAACGCCTACCTGGCATCGTTCCTCAAACAGCGACCCTTCGCACCACATGGGCAGTACCTTCTAAAGACTTAAAGCTTTGGTACCGACTCAATTGGTACGATGGTGGCAAGAGTTCAGTGGATAACTACCAAACTCAAGAAGAAAACATCCATCTACCGTCTTATTGCACTCATGCACTAGGACTACAGTGGACACCCTCAGTCGCTAACTTTGCTGACTTTACAACAACTGTTGCCGTTGAAAACATCGCCAACAAGACCTACCAAGAACTTAATGGCTCGTATGGATATGGTCGTACTGTTCGTGTTAATGTGACTGCCCGTTTCTAGCTGTCTATCTGACATGACAAAGGCTCTCTAAGGTTTTTAGAGAGCCTTTGTTTTAATTATGAGGATCAATAAATAGAGTGCCTACTTAGCTTAAATCCTCAAACCAGTAGGGATTCGTCCATGCCTTTTTACCATCGCAATCACAAATAATAATTCTCATCCACGGACTATGAGTAAAATGTGAAAGGTCAATCGTTGCTTTAGTGATGCCTTCACCACAGGCATTAGCATTGAGGTACCCCTGACCATTGACCAAAATACGAGTAACGGCCGTTGTACGAATCGTTAATTGCTTTGTTTCTGGGTTCCAATCCAGGTCGTGAATTTCGGGCCCTTCCGAAGAATAGAATTGACCGTTTTTTAGAGCATTCAATAAATCATCCGCTTGACTGGATGCTGCTTTGACATTGACCCAAGCGAGAGCCAAATCAGGCATATGACCGTGACTATCATCGACGGCAGTCACCCAAATGCGACGTCCCTTATCAAGAAGACCGTCAACTAAGTAAGACCCATCTCCACGTTCGTGCATCACTTGGCAACCGGCATTAAACACTTCAACTGCGTGAGCGGTGTCAATACTTTGGGCGTCTTCAAGTGTTAATTGATACCAACCCGGGTGCACGATACTTAAAAATGCACCAGCTTCGACAGCTCGACGTGCAATTTCTTGCGTTGTCTCTCCATCTTTGGGCGGTTCAAAGTCCACTGGCAAACCATTCGCAGTCATGTGCCACGTCCATTCATTGGAGGTTTTTCCTACGTGCAATTCGGCCGATGGAATCACCGTTAAGCCTGACAAAGACTTCTCCGGCACAGTAATCGGAAAGTGAAATTCCGACAAGAAGTGATCCGTGATGCAAACAAAGTCGTACCCATTAGCTGCATACATTTTTAGCAATCTCTCAGGTGTACGTTCTCCGTCAGAGGCTGTTGTATGCGAGTGCAAGCTACCACGGTAAAAAGGACCCGTTTTATCAAAAGGCATTAATTTCATCATTAAATTCCTACTTAAAGCTTTTGTCGAAGCGCAAGAATGCTTTCTTGTAACTCACTAAAACTTGTGATTAATCGTGAAGCGCCTGCTTGAAAAAGAGCATCTTCCCAGCATTGACCCATGCGGTTAGTGCCAATAAATCCCCAAGCGGTCATACCTGCTGCTGTAGCCCCCGTGATTCCTGAGGGACTATCATCCACAACAAGGCAGTTTTCCGGTTTCACCCCAAAAATATCGGCCACGTGGAAAAATAAATCGGGAGCAGGTTTCCCATGTTTTACCTCTTGAGCAGAGTGCCAAACTCCCTCTAAATATGGATCTAAACCAGTACACTCGAAGGCCAATTTGAGTCGATTAATGCCACTATTGGAAGCCACGCAGTACGGAAGATTTTGGCTTTTAAAAAAGCCTAGCGCTTGCTTAACCCCATTGACCGGCTGAAGTTCTTTTTTAAAGAGCTCTTGGATCATGCTGTCCTTTTCTGCCATCCAGGCCTGCACATCCTTAACGCCATAATCAGCCTGCATTGCTTCAGCGATTGCCTGGGAGCTTTTTCCTGTAAAGCGTCTCATGATCTCTTCGCAAGAAGGCTTTGCTCCCGTGGTTGAATACTTTTGAATCGCAAGAGCATCTGCAACACACGCTAGCGGTTCACTATCGATCAAAACCCCATCGCAATCCAAAATCAACAGTTCTAGTTTTTTTCTCATTACATACCTCTAGAACAAGGACTCAGTCGCTTGAACAATTTGTTGAAGCCCATCATTGACGGAGAGTTCACCACGCATAACCAAACCAATTAGATCTCGTTGACGATACCAAATCTTCACACCGTTCTTCCCCTTGTAACCTTGCCATGCAGCCGCATACGGTGCTTGCTTAACCGGCGTGAACCAAAGTGGATTTTGTTTATAGAATTCACCCAAATATTCGGGCTTTTCAGCCATACGGTTAGTTGGCATATAGCCAGAGCCCAACACGGCAAGCTTTTGACCTTCCGGACCACAGGCAAACTTAATGTATTCCCAAGCAGCCTTTTGCTTGATTGGGTCTTTCGAAAGAATGACGGCGCCATTACCACCCGTCGGCAAACGACCGTGATCCTTGTTCATTCTCGGGTAGATTTGGCAACCCAACTTAAACTTATCACCGATCAAATCAGTGAAAGCGCGGGCCGAATTCGGAGAGGCAGCAATAATGCCAATCTTGCCGGCTACAAACTGCTGACGAGACTGTTCATAGTCACGCATTTGCATACCGCCTTCTTTCATAATGCGGACACACATTTGCAGTGCCTTCAGACCAATATCATTATTAAATCCGCAGTGCTTGCCGTCTTTATCCATTAACGAACCACCTTGCTCAAGCACCATTGTTTGCCACAACCAATCATCAGGCCAAGCATGAATATCGTAGGCAATCCCATTCACCCCGCCGAGCGCTTGAATCTTATTGGCCAACTTTAAAATTGCATCCCAATCGGTCGGGAAGTTGTTTGGATCGCCACCAGCAGCCTTAACAAGGTCTGCATTAAAGAACATGACTGGCGTTGAAGCGGCAAACGGTAAAGCATATTGACGACCATCAACCTGACCGATTTTTAGCATACTCGGATAGTAATTCTCATCTTGCCAAACCTGACCTTCTTGCTTAACGAAGTCTGTCAAATCAACAATTTGCTTGCGTTTTTGGAGTTGTTTGACTGTTTCGTCAAAATAAATCCACGCAGAGTGATAGATGTCAGGCAGCTTATTCGTCACTGCACTTCGTAAAAGTGTTTGATGTGCTTCTGGATACGATTGGGGAGAAGCGCGGAAACGAATCTTGATCTTCGGGTGCTTTTTCATGAAAGCGTCAGCAATGGTCTTAAAGTAAGCATCTTGACCCGGCATCGCATGCAACAGTTCCAACTCAACCGTATTTTCCGGTTCAAAAACAGTCGATGCATAACTACCAACAGCGCCGGTACTTAAAAACAAACCCGTCAATGCAGAGCGAGTAAGAAATTCACGACGTTTTAATTCACTCATGACGAATGATTCCTTTCAATAAACGTTAATTGAAGGATGCGTCAAACGACCCATCCAATTTATTACTTGACCCCTGAATGGGTCACACCTTCCATAAAGTCTTTTTGGAAAAGACCAAAAAATGCCATTACAGGTAAAACCATTAAAGTGGCGGCGGCCATTAATGAACCGAAGTTAGTACCCGTCTCAGGATCAGAAAACTGAGCTAAGCCCAAGGGTGGCGTGACCATGTCAGGACTGGTAATCACAATCATGGGCCAATAAAGATCGTTCCAATGCGCCACAAAGGAGAACACTGCAAACGCAGCCACTTGGGGACGTAAAGCTGGCAAAGCCACTTTCCATAAAATAGCGGCCTCACTCATCCCATCCATTCGCGCCGCCAAAATAATTTCCTCTGGAAAGCTCATAAAAGCTTGTCTAAAAAGAAAGATGGCGAAAACGGACAAGAAAAATGGGAACATCAGTGCGAAGAACGTATCAAGTAAGTCCATTGCAGCCAATCCCATAAAAAGCGGAATTGCTGGAGCTTGAATCGGCACGGCCAAGCCCAAAAGAACAAACAAGAAGAACAATCCTTTGCCGTTAAAGTCATAGCGAGCTAACGACCAGGCTGCCGGAACAGCTACAGCCAATTGCATTACTAGCACGCCGATACAGACCACTAAACCATTTAAGCCAAAGCGCAATAGGTGGGTCTTTTCTATGGCTGTCACATAATTAGAAAAGCCAACAAAGTTTTGCGGCAACCAGTGAAACGTCCCCATAAACACTTCAGAAGGTTCACGAAATGAAGTCGTGATCATCCAATAAAACGGGAACAAAATTAAAAAGGCTGAGCCCAACAAAAACACGTGTGTCAAACACTGACTTGGCGATAAAGGACCTTGTCGAAGAAACAATTTGGTCCATTGATTTTGAGTAGTAGAGGAAGTCATTAGTAGTGCACCTTCTTTTCAGAAATTCGTGCTTGGATCCAAGAACCCATCACAATCATGATGAGGAAAACCACCGTCATTGCACTAGCGCCTGCCGTATTTAAGTTGGCAAAGCCTTCGGTATAGGCGCTATAGAGCAAGACATCAGATGCCCCTTGCGGACCGCCGTGCGTTAAGACAGCAACACTGTCAAATAACTTAAATGCAGTGATGGAGCTCGTAGTCACAACAAAGAGCATGGTTGGAGAGATTAGCGGCAACGTCACTGTGAATAAGCGACGCCAGAAACCGTCTGCACCATCGATGGTGGCAGCATCGTTGACTTCGGACGGAATGCTACAAAGCGCCGACATAAAAAGCACCATATTGAAACCGGCCAATTGCCAAATCCCTACAATTCCTAAAGAAAACATCACCCAATCAGGATCACTAAAGAACGCTGCACCTTGAAACCCTAAAGCTCTTAAAAAGAGATTGACTGGACCAATACTGTCGTGCAACAAATACTTCCAAACAATTGCCATTGCTACGAGAGTGGAGGCAACTGGCATAAAGAAAATAATGCGATAGGCTTTGCGACCCCACTTGGCGTTTTCCACCAAAATCGCCAGCACCAAACCAATAATGACTGCACTCGGAACAACAATCAGTACATAAAGAAGCGTGTTTTTAAGTGATCGAAGAAACGTATCGTTAAAAACCAGTTCTTGATAGTTTTTTAAACCTACCCAAGAAAACTCCGTACTGCCCAACGCATAGTCTGTAAAGCTCATTGCAATAACAATAACTATGGGTAACAGTAACGTTAAAAACATCAATAACGCTGCGGGTAAAGTAAACGCATAGGCCCAACGATCAGGATGCCAACTCTGCTTTGTTTCATGAAAAAACATAAAAGCTCCTAATCAAGTACCGTTAGTGCAGGACAGGGAATTCGACTGCCACGGTCGTCGAATAGATGCATTTCACAAGCATTGATGCCAAAGGACAGTAAGTTAGACCAATGATTTGACTCCCCTCTCAATCGCTTGACACAGTCGGCTGAAAAACGAGCAACAATTGGCGTCTTAGGTTGGGCGTCTAAGTGGCCATACAGTAGAACATCGGCACCAAGCACTTCCTCACGCTCGACCTTAACTGAGAAAATGAGATCCGCTCGAGACAATTGTTCATTCACAAGCCATTGGTGAGGGCGAATGCCTATAGAAAGTTTTGAACCATTTGCAACTCGCAGCAAAAGTAATGGAGTAGCCTCACCTGCAAACTCCACTCTAGAACAGTTAACCTTTACTTCGATGAGGTTAATTTCAGGACTACCAATAAACTTTGCAACTCTGATATCTCGCGGTGTTTCATAAAGCTCTTCTGGGGTACCCACTTGAACAATTTCACCATCCATCATCAATGCAATTCGATCTGAAAGTGTCATTGCCTCTGTTTGATCATGAGTCACGTAAATGATGGTTGCACCCATGCTCTTGTGAAGTTTCGCAATTTCGCCTCGCATATGCACTCGTAGACGAGCATCTAAGTTGGATAACGGCTCATCCATTAAGAAAACGCCAGGATTTCGAACCATAGCTCGAGCAATAGCGACACGCTGGCGTTGGCCACCTGATAACTGGCTGGGTTTATTATCTTGCTGAGTATTAAGTTGAACGCTTTCAATGGCTCGAGTGACATCTCGTTCAATAGAACGGTACTTGTCTCGAGCTAATAATGGGCCAATCCATGGTAAGCGCTCAATTGCCGACAAACGAGACATTCTTAAAGGGGTCGCGACGTTTTCTCGAACCGTCATATGTGGGTAGAGTGCGTAGGACTGGAAAACCATTGCCACACCACGGTCACGGGGTGCCAACTGAACAACATCTCGGTCATCAATATTCACACTGCCGCAATCGCAGTCTGTTAGTCCAGCAATCAAACGCAAAAGGGTGGACTTACCGCAACCAGACGGACCCACCAAGGTCATGAATTCGCCCGGCTTAACCGATAAAGAGATGTTATTTAAAATAGTTTTTTCACCTGCCTTTTTTAATACAGATGAAAGTGTGACAGCACTTGCCATGAATTCGATTCTCCGTAGACCAAAAAGAATAGGCAAAAGGATAAAAATCGATCATGACAAGACAATGAAGATTCTGTGAATTGTTGATAACGAATAATGAAAAACCTCTCCGACAAATGTCATATTGCCGGAGAGGTTTTCATTGGAGTCGAACCGAAAATTAAAGCTTTGCTAGAGAGTTACACACCAGATAAGGCTTACTCCCAATGTCAGCAAGATGAAGCCGAATTTTCTAACTGCTGAGGCTGAGACCGTTTGAGAAATCTCTCTGACAGCCTCTAACCAGCGGGTTGGTGCAACAAAAGGCATAAATCCTTCGATAATGCACACCAAGGCTAATGCCAAAATCCAGTCATTAACAGTCATTTTCTTACTGCTTAGGATTCTTCATGTACTTGAAGAAGTCCGAAGACGGATCCACAACCATGACATCTTTCTTGTCTGCAAAGCTTGCACGATAGGCTTCGATATTGCGATAGAAGCGAGCAAACTCGGGATTCTTCCCAAACGCCGCATTGTACGTAGCATTAGCGGTCGCGTCACCTTCACCCTTTAAGGTTTGAGCTTCACGATAGGCTTGAGCCAAAATAACCTCTCGCTCACGATCGGCATTAGCACGGATTTTTTCAGCCTCTGCTGCACCACGAGAACGCTCTTCGCTTGCTACTCGTTTACGCTCTGCTTCCATACGGCGATAGACAGACTCGGAAATTTCCGGAGTAAAATCAACCCGCTTTAATCGAACATCCACAATCTCTACGCCAACATCTTTGACGCGTTGTTGAAGACCCGTACGAATTTCAGTCATTGCCATGTCTCTTTCTCGAGATGTGACAGCATTGACCGTGCGTTTATTAACCGTTTGGTTAAGAGCATCACGTAACAAGGCAGAAATACGATCATTTGCCGCTCTTGTGTTGCCTTGGAAAGAAACCCAATAACGACGAGGATCTGAAATTCGCCATTTCACAAAAGAGTCGATCAACAAGTTTTTCTTTTCACTTGTTTGAATCAAGTCAGCGCTAGGCGTATCTAACGTCAAAATGCGCTTATCGAGATAGACAACATTTTGGAAAGGTGGTGGTAGCTTAAAGTGTAAGCCTGGCTCTGCCTGAACCTCTTTTAACTCACCCAAAGCAAAGACCAAAGCATATTCACGCTCGCCCACGGTGTAAAGACAGAAATTTGCTGCACCAATCGCAACCAAAAGACCTAAAGCTAAAGAAGATAATTTTTTCATTGTCAATCTCCTTAGCGCATACGGATACGCATATCACGTACATCGTTGGTCATGGTTGAATTCTCTGTCGGTTGCGACGATGCCGATGTCGTTGCGCTCGTCACATCGCTAGAGGCCTCTTTGGCTTGCATCGCTTGCAATGTTTGCGTTTTATTTTGTTCCATTAATTTGTCAAAGGGCAAATACAGGAGATTATTACCACCCTTAGCATCCACATAAACCTTCGTTGATGACGTCAACACTTGTTGCATAACGTCAACATACATACGGTCACGCGTGACTTGAGGGGCTTTCTCGTATTGTTTAAGCACTTGAGTAAAGCGCTCGGCATCACCTCGAGCCGTTTCAACAACACGAGCTTTGTAACCTTCAGCTTCTTGCGTCAAGCGAGCTGCCATACCACGTGCTTTTGGAACCACCGCATTGGCATAAGCTTGACCTTCGTTGATTTGGCGTTCACGGTCTTGACCAGCCTTAACTGCATCATTAAATGCAGCTTGAACCGGTTGAGGAGGTTGTGCATTTTGAATAGCAACAGACATCACTTCAATACCCGTTTGATAACGGTCAAGCATGTCTTGCATTAAATGCTTAACAGCCTCGGCAATCTCTTGCTTACTTTCAAACAAGACATTGTCCATCTTTAAGCGGCCCACAACTTCACGCATAGCAGACTCAGCTGTATGCAATACTGAATCATCAGGGTTTCTTGAGCGGAAGAGATAGTTCATAGCCCCTTCACCCGGCTTGATGCGATATTGAACATTGAAGCGTAAATCAACAATATTTTCATCGTCCGTCAACATCAAAGCTTCTGCTTCTCGTTGAGCCCTTCCTAAAGCACCCACTTCTACAGTACGGACGCTACTTACGTCGACAATATCAACCGTTTGAATCGGCGACGGAAAGTGCCAACGGAAGCCTGGCATCGTAGTTTCGGTGTACTTCCCAAACGTTGTCACAATACCGGATTGGCCTTCGGGAACGATGTAAAAACCTGTCGCACCCCACAGACCTAATGCGACCACGGCAGCAAAAAGGATGCCCTTGCCACCCGACTGAACTTGAGGACGATGACCGCCACCCATTGACTTAAAGCGTTTCATGACTTCTTGAAATTCATCATCTTTGTTCGCTTTAGATTGTTCATTGTCTTGGTAAGCATTGCTTCGGTCGTCATTTTGTGCATCAAACGTCTGACTGTCTCGACGATGATTGTTTTGGTTTTGACCTAACATGCCACCTAAGGCACGATTGAAGTCCTCCCAGAGTCGCTCGAGATCATCACCGTCACTATTGCCGCGACGGCGATTGTTGGCTAAACGTTCTTGATCATCATTATCACGATTGTTTTCGTTTTGGGGATCTTGACTTTGACGGTCATCAGAAGACTTATTCTTCTTAGGATCTTCTTCTGACGGTCCACGGCCCCATTGGGGGTCATTTAACGACATGTATTAACTACTCCTATTAATCAGACAAAAGTCCGAATACGTCATATTAGGTGCAATTGTATCTGAAAGAAATCAATTGATTTAACTGACTGAAGCAACTCTTAACAAGATTGAAGTAAACTTAGTTGCTCCTCGGCTTATAGTTTTACTAGTTACATTACATATTTTTACATTAGTCACTTCAAAAAGTGCTAGTTTCTCAGCATTTAATTTAAATTTTTTAAAAGAATAATTTGAACTAGAGCCATTTTCTTGATCTAATCGGGATCAATCGAATCGCTTTTACATCTTTGTACCTAGAAACTAAGGGTTACCCCAAGGTGTTTTTACTGAGAATCTATTACCATTCGTTACAAGGCACCCATAGGTGTCTATTCTTTATTACTAATAACAACAGAGGATTTTCCTATGTCTGATACGGTAAACACTCCGAAAGAGGAAAAGGCTGGTATTGGCGGTTACATCGCTTTGATCTTCGCCTGTGTCTTCTTCTCTGGTCTTTGTGCAGGTAACCACTGGTGGGGTATTTTTGACTTCGCCACGTTGAACGGTTCGTTTGGTAAGTTGGTCTCCGGTGTCACGCTCGACGGCGACGCTGTTAAGGCTGCTACAACGACTTTCCGCGGTAAGGGTGGTAGCGGTGCTCTCGACGGCTTCGCTTTTGCTCTTACGTTGGTTCCGACCGTTATGTTCGCTTTGGCCATGATCACGGTCTGCGACCACTACGGTGCTTTGCGCGCTGCTCGCCAACTCTTGACCCCGATCCTTCGTCCGATGATGGGCGTTCCGGGTTCTTGCTCTTTGGCTTTGATCGCTTCTTTGCAATCCACCGACGGTGGTGCTGCTTTGACGCGTCAATTGCTCGACGCTGGTGAAATCACCGAAGACCAAGGCGACATTTTCGCTATGTTCCAATTGTCTGCTGACGCAACGATTACGAACTTCATGGGTGCTGGTGTTGTGCTCTTAAGCTTGACCGACGCAGCTGGTAACACGGTTCCGACCTCCATTGGCGTGTGCTTAGGCATCATGCTCATCATGAAGGTTGTCGGCGCTAACATCATTCGCTTCTTGAAAGTCTTCCGTAGCAAGAAGGCCGCGTAATAGGTTGGAGGTCTAAGATATGTCACATGCTAATTCTAAGCCGATGGTTACCGACATCTTCGTGAAGGGCGCCCTTCAAGGTTGGGACATCGCTACGCACTCTACCATTCCTAACGTTTTGATGGCCTTCGTTATCATTCGTGCCTTAGACGTTGCTGGTATGATCCCGATTTTGGGCGACCTCTTTAAGCCGCTCATGGGTTTGTTCGGTCTTCCTGGTGAAGCTGCCGCTGTTTTGATCGCAGGTTGGATGTCCATGGGTGGCGGCGTTGGTGTTGCCGTTGCTTTGTTCGACCAAGGCGCTTTGTCCTTGCACGACTGCGCTATCGTTGCTCCCGCCATCTACTTGATGGGCTCCCAATTGCAATACATGGGTCGCGCTTTGGGTGTGATTGGTACGCGTGGTAGCATGATCCCGGTTTTGATGGGTGTTTCTATTTTGAATGCCTTCATCGCCATGATCGTTATGAACATCATTGTCTAGTTAACTCATTGATTTAATTAGATACTGATTTCAAAGGGAGATGGTAAAACATCTCCCTTTTCTTTTTCCAGTGTACAAAATGTGTACAAAGTAATTATTTTTTGAAGGTTGTGTGTACATGCTTTGTACACAAAATTAATGGTTTTTGTACACAATTATTTTTCTTTATAAATTAATATCTTACCTATTCGATTGCTTAACATTTAAGCGAGACTCTTTATTTATACGATAACTCCATTCACTTTTAGCCCGGTTCCTTATCCACAAATTTTGTGTACAAATTGTGTACATCGCTTTCTTAGTTTCATTTAACAACCTTTATTGTCTTTATTATGTAGTTAGATTTAGCCTCATTATTATCAGAGCTAGTCCAACTATTTATTTCTTTTAGTTAAGTTTCTTCTATGATTAATTTTTTAAATTCATTTCGAAAAGAACTTATTAATAGAAACGTGTTTTTATATTAATTTTTACCATCCAGAAACTTATTCATTTTTTCTGATTAATCAATAGACTTTCTAAAATAAACACCCCCGTTGAACCTATTAATAATGAAAATGTAATTATTGTGTTCGATTTCTCTACATTTACAGTACTTTTTGAAATGGAACAAACTTTTGTCGACGTGTTAACCTTAATGTTTCTGTACAATTAGAGACATAAATTAGACGAATAAAAAGTATTTTATTCTTGCTAATTTCCCGAGCACTACTCGGCTTTTTGAGTGCTTAAATGAAATGTCATTTTCTGACACTCAATGCTCAAAAAGAAAAAGTGCATAGAAAAAATTTGCACTTATAACTAATTTAAAAGTTACGCTTAGTCTCTAAGCGAATACTCATTTATTAAGGGAGAAACCAATGGTTCAAGAATTCCTCAAAGACCTTGAAGAAGTTGTCAATGTCGACTGCGGTACATCCACGATCGAAGGCGTGAAGCAAGTTGCTGAAACCTTTGTCCGTCATTACGAGTCCCTCGGCTTTACGGCTGAACTCGTTGACCTCGGCCCGTCTGTTGGTCCTGGCGTTTTCGCTACCAACAAGCCTGGTGCTACGCGCTACGACGTTATGCTCAATGCTCACTTGGACACGGTTTTCCCGGCTGGCACGGTTGCTGTTCGCCCGATGTCTATCAAGGGTGATCGCGCTTATGGTCCTGGCGTTTTAGACTGCAAGGCTGGCTGCATGACGATCGTTCACGCTTTGAAGCATTTGCCGAAAGAAACGCTCGACAAGCTCGCTATTTTGATCGCTCACAACCCGGATGAAGAAACGGGTTCTGTTGCCAGCCACCACTGGCTCCAAGAATGCGCATCTAAGTCTGATCGCGCTTTGATCTTTGAACCGGCTCGTGAAGGCGGTGAACTCGTTTGCGCTCGTAAGGGCTCTTCTACATACAAGGTTGTCTTCCACGGTGTTTCTGCTCACGCTGGTAACAACCCGGAACGCGGCTGCGACGCCAACTTGGCTTTAGCTAAGTTCATGATCGCTGTTGCTCAATTGGCCGATATGGAACGTGGCATCACGTTGAACTTCGGTTACATCAACGGCGGTACCGTTGCTAACGTTGTTTCTGACCACGCTGAAGCAGCTCTTGACCTTCGCGTTTGGAACGATGACGACTACAAGGTTGTTCATGCCAAGATCTTAGAATTGGCTCAACAAGAATGGGTTAAGGGTGTTACGGCCGAAATCGCCGAAACGAACCACCATGATGCTATGCCGTTGAGCGAAGCTACGAAGGCTATGGCTGGCTTGATCGAAGAAGCCGGTAAGCTCGAAGGCTATGATATCGCTTGGGTTAAGGCTGGTGGTGCTTCTGACGGTAACACGACGGCTGGCATGGGCGTCCCGACGCTTGACGGCCTCGGCCCTGTCGGCGGTGGCATGCACTGCGATAAGGAATACATGGAAATCAACACGGTTGAAAAGCACATCAAGTTGGCTAATCGCTTCTTGACGTTACTCGCCGACCGCAAGTAATTTCTGAGTAGCGATACACTCGCTAAAATAATGCGGTAGCTACTTTCTAGTGGCTACCGCTTTTTATTGATCATTCAACTTTCACTTCACATAATTCCAGCGACAAAAAACTCGCTCGGCCAATCCAATGCAACTGTAGACAACCAAACCCATCACACTCATTCCCAAAATTGCTACGAACATCAATAGCGAGTCCCCCATCCCCCACGCATCCATGATGATATAACCTAATCCTGTCGTCGTAGCAAAACTTTCAGCTAGAAATAAAACAGCAATGGCAGTTCCAACCGCTATTTTTAAAGCAGTAAAAAGTTCGGGTAACGCCGCAGGAATATAGACATATCGAACTGCTTGCCAGCGATTTCCTCCCATTGAAAAGAACGACTTTTCATAGGTGGGATCAATACTTAAGGCACTGGCTCGAGTAATTACTAATAATTGATACCCTGCCGTTAAGGCAATAAGCAATACCCTTGATGCATCTCCCAACCCGACCAGCATAAAAAAGACTGGTAATAAAACTATTTTGGGTAAAGGATAGGTAATAAATAATATTGGTGAACCGAGCCAATCTGCGCATCGACTGTGCCCTAAGAGCAATCCCAGAGGGAATGCCACAACAATACTGACCAGAAGAGCAATAATAAGGCGGCTCAGACTGGCAAATATATGACCCCAAAAAACTTCTGTACCCAAGGCCTCAAAAAAGGCTTTAGTCGTTGTTATCGGATCTGGTAGTAGAACCTCGCCTAAACTCCAAGAACCTATAAACCAAACACCACCTACAAACAAGAAACCTAACAAATAGCGAACGAGCACCATCAATCAACTCTCCTATCTGCAGTTTTTAAATGGGAATGGATTGTTCTAACCGTTTCATAAAAAATTGGAGCATCACGATCTGCACAACCCCTGGTAAGATTAAAGGCGGGATTTTCGACCAATGCAATTTGCCGGAATGGGTTTGCGGCTAAAACTAAAATATGAGATGCCAAACAAACAGCTTCAGAAATATCATGAGTTACCATGATAATTTGGCATGGATGAGTTTGTCTGACCTCAATTAGAAAGTCCTGTAATCGCTCTCTCAATAAAGCATCTAACGCAGAAAAAGGCTCATCTAAAAATAGTAGCTCTGGCTTTGCAATCAATGCTCGCCCTATCGCTAACCGCTGACGCTGGCCTCCGGAGAGTTCTGAAGGATACCGTTTTTCTAAGCCTTCAAGCTTTAATTCAGAAAGCATGGCTAACAATTGCTCACTACATTGCGTATCTTGACTTAGCGTGGTGTTGAGCTTAAACGGCATGGCAAGATTCTCACCCACAGTCATCCAAGGAAACAAGCCCAAGTTTTGCCACACAAAACTCATGCGCAATCGCTCAAATGGGATAGCTTTCCCTTCTTTTTGCCACTGAATCAGACCTGAATTTATACGACCGATACCTGCTAAAGCACTTAGGAGCGTCGACTTACCGCACCCCGACTCACCCACAATGGCCAGTGATGCATTTTTCGGTAAAGAAAAACTTAAGCGATCAATAACAAGCTCTCGACCGTAGCTAATCGAGAGATTTTGACATTGAAGTTCCAGGTTAGACGATTGATCGCTTAGTTTATCCATTATTAAATCTATTTATTGAAAAACAATCGACTCATAGGATGGAACAGACTTGATCATCCCCTTGTGTAACATCCATTTTCCCACTTGTTCAACTTCTTTTTGAGTTGGCAATGGAGGCAATCCATCTGTCGTTCCATGAACAGAGAAACTGACCATCTTGTAGGTTTGAGCAACGGGGGGTGGTAAGAGACGCTTTTGCACCATCACAGAACGATAATGGGCGGGATCTTTATCAATGCGCTGTGCTGCTGCAGCAACGGCTTTACGGAATGATGAAACTGTGTTTTCATCTAAAAAGCCTTCTCTTAAAGCAACCACTGCCAATGCCTCATTGAGCATTGAGTCATCCCAAATTACACGACCGCCCTTTGCTTCTACAACAGAAACTAAGGGTTCTGGCAACATAGCCGTTGCCACTTGACCACTTTGGAGCATTTGCAAACGAATCGGAATTTGCTTAACTTCCAAATTCTTAATGGCCTGAGCATTGAGCTTTTCCGTGTCCTTCATTCGATCTAAAAGATAGTCAATGATCGTTGCAGAACTCATCGCACTAGGAGTCTCTTTTAAATCCGCGAGTGAAGTAATCTTTTCAGCTTCTTTCGGCGAAACTACTAAACCAAAGCAGCGTTGCTTTGGACTTGTATGCGTGGTCGTTAAGACAACAGCTTGTTTCATTCCTTGCTCATTTTGCATGAAGACATTCATGAGGTCTGCAAAATGGCCATCAATCTTTCCAGCACGCATGGCTGCCCCGACTTCAAGAGCAGACTTAAAGGGAATTAACTCAACGTCCAAGCCTTGTTCTTTAAAAAGGTTTTCCTCTTGAGCCACATAAAGCACTATAGAGTCCGCTGCGGGTAACAATCCCAAACGCAATGATTGAGCATTAACAGCTGCAGAAGCCAATGCCAATAACGAAATAACACACTTAGATATTGTCTTCATTGAACTCTCTCTCCCATGGTTCAAGTTCTCGAGGAACACTCTTATTTAGTTCTTTGATTTGTCGAGATTTCTCTAAAATCGCGCTACGAAGTAAATCCAACCCCAATCCCTTTAATGCTGAAATTCTAACAGCAACAATCTCGCCATTAGGATCACGCAAAATTTCAGGCTCTAAATCTGTTTGATCAATTTTGTTCAAAACGGTAATTGAAGGAATTTCATGTGCATCAATTTCTGCGAGAACTTTATTGACCTCAACAATCTGATCATCCTTTGCTGGACTGGATGCATCCACTACATGAAGAAGTATGTCTGCATGTACAGTTTCATCTAACGTACTCTTAAAGGCCTCTACCAATTGGTGAGGCAGCCCACGGATAAAACCTACTGTATCGCTTAAAACGACACTTTCCCCCTCACCAACATAACAACGTCTTGCCGTCGTATCCAAAGTGGCAAAGAGCTGGTTAGCAGCATAGATATCTGACTTTGTTAGCACATTAAATAATGTCGATTTTCCCGCATTGGTATAGCCAACAATGGATAACGAAACAACCCCACCTTTGTTTCGGCTCTTACGCTGCGTATCTCGTTGACGAGACAGTTTCTTTAACTGTTCCTTTAACTGTTTTACTCGAACACCAATCATTCGGCGGTCTAATTCAATTTGTTTTTCACCTGAACCACCAGTCTTACTTAAGCCACCGCGTTGTCGCTCCAAGTGAGTCCATCCACGTACTAAGCGTGTTGATAAATGCTCTAGTCGAGCCAACTCTACTTGAAGTCGCCCTTCTCTACTTTTTGCTCGACGTTGGAAAATTTCAAGAATTAATTGGGTTCTGTCCAACACTGCAACTTTCACAATTCGCTCAATATTACGTTGCTGGGCAGCCGTTAGAGCCACATCAATCACAACGACGCCTGCATTGGATTGGTTGACCTCTTGGGCTAATTCTTCAATTTTCCCACTGCCAAGATAAGTAGCAGGATCGGGTTTGTCTCGCTTGGCAAGCATCATCCCTACTGGCTCCAACGCATCGCTTCGCGCCAGTTCGGTCAATTCCTCCGGAGCATCGGGTAATGTTTCCCGAGATGTAGATACGCAAACTAAATATGCGCGAGGTGACTCTTCTCGAGCCGAATCAATTTGAAAAACAGTCATTCAACTTATCTGTACAAACAAAAGAGCGCCAAAGCGCTCTTTCGAGAATTAACGATAGCAAGCTTTATTCGTCTTGGTTTGCGTTAGGCATGTTCACGGCCTTGGTCGGCACCACCGTGCTAATGGCATGCTTATAGACCATTTGTGTCACTGTGTTGCGTAACAACACCACATATTGGTCAAAGGATTCCACTTGGCCTTGTAACTTAATACCGTTGACAAGATAGATGGACACCGGAATATGTTCCTTACGTAAAATGTTAAGGAACGGATCTTGTAAGAGTTGGCCTTTATTTGTCATTTTGATCTCCGGGCGCTCGAAACGCCTTCTTTTTGTGCCGACAAACCGCTTGCCGACATTAACCTAATTCTAGTCTATTTATCTACGTATGGGTTCTTATTGATCTTGAATTCAATACGTAATGGCGTACCAGCCAAATTGAATTGTTCTCTGAACCAACCTTCGAGATAACGCTTGTAGCTATCGGGAACAGCTTGAAGACTGTTACCATGAATGACAACTACAGGCGGATTTTGACCACCTTGGTGGGCATAACGTAACTTCGGACGTACACCCTTAACTCGTGGCGGAGATTGACGTTGAACCGCTTCAATCAAAGCACGGGTTAATTTTGGCGTTGAAAGCTTCGAGAAAGCTGCTGCGTGAGCGTCACTTACAGCCTTCATCAAATGATTCAAGCCATTACGTTTTAATGCAGAAATATGAATATGACGAGCCCAATTCAAGAAATGGAGCTTATGTTCAATCTCTTCATCAATACGGCTACGTTGATAGCTATCCAAGACTTCCCACTTGTTAATAGCAACAACCAAAGCGCGACCACTTTCTAACACATATCCAGCGATATGTGCATCGTGCTCAGCCACGCCTTCTTTTGCATCCAAAACCAATACCACAACATTGGCGTCTGCAATAGCCTGTAAGGTCTTCACAACAGAGAACTTTTCAATTGCTTCGAAAACCTTACCTTTGCGACGAAGACCGGCAGTATCAATCAATGCATAATCACGACCGTCATACTCAAAATCAACTCGAATCGAGTCACGAGTGGTACCCGGCATATCATATGCAATCAAACGATCTTCACCCAAAAGGGCGTTAATCAACGTGCTCTTACCAGCATTCGGTCGACCTGCAACAGCGACCTTAACGCGAGGCAACTTCCCTTCTTCAACCTCTTCTTCAGGTTGAACTTCTTCTTCGGGGCAGTGAGACAGCGCCAATTCAATTAAATTATGTACGCCATGCCCGTGAGAAGCTGAAATCATATGCGGCTCACCCATTGCCAATTCATAGAACTCAGCTGAATGAGTGACATCAAGACCTTCGGCCTTGTTGACAGCCAAAATCACAGGACGATGAGAGCGACGCAAATGTTGTGCAATGCGTTCATCGTGAGGCGTCAAGCCAGTGCGCGCATCAACAACAAAAACAACGACATCGGCTTCTTCAATGGCCAACTCTGCTTGGCTAGCCATTGCCTTAACGATACCTTCACTCTTAACGGGTTCAAAACCACCCGTATCAACAACAATATAGGGACGAGGACCCACACGACCTTCACCGTATTGACGGTCTCGCGTTAAGCCCGGGAAGTCCGCCACCAACGCATCTCGAGAACGCGTTAGGCGGTTGAATAATGTGGATTTTCCGACATTCGGACGACCCACCAATGCAATAACTGGAAGCATTATTTTTACTTTGCCTTAATTAAAGGTCACTTTACTTTAATGTAAGCAACCTCGCCTTCATCCGTTTGGAAGATGGCGCCTTGTTCGTACGGTTGAGGCGGAACAACAATCGCCCCATCTAAATTCGTGCGACCAATAATTTGACCGCTTTCCGGGTTAATGAAGTGAACATAACCCTCACTGTCACCGGCTGCGAGAATACCTGCAAACGGCAACACAGAGCGCACACCACGCCACTTCAGGTCACCATTTCTCCAAATGGGCACTCCACGCTCACGTTCAAAGGCATACAACTCACTGGCGGTATTGCCGACATAAACGAAACGATCATCAGCTGCCGGTTGCGTCATCGCCGTAATATCGTGCGTCCAACGCAATTGACCATTTTGGGCATTCATACAGACGATGCGACCTTGGAAGGCTGATGAACAAAGTAAGTCACCATCCGTCATAGGCCAACCCAAAATATCAACCAATCGTTCAACTTCAGTAATACCACGAGCCTCTGAAATCAAGGTTTGCCAAACAGGACGACCCTCAGGAGATAAACCTAATAGGTAGCCATTGCTTTGACCAACCAAAATCATCGGGCCGAAGAAGCGCATGCCCGATGCCCCCTTGACCGTTAGGCTAGGAGCTGAGCGTTGATAACGCCACTTTTGTGCGCCGTTCATTGCATCAAATGCCGTCACACGTGTATCAGCGGTACGAACCACAACAAGGCCATTACCCACTAATGGAACGCTATCCATTTCGCTCGTCAAGAATTGACTCCAAAGTTTCTTACCTTCGGCGTCATACACAACTAATTCACCTTTGACAGTACCAATGGCTACGACATATCCATCGCTACCCACACCGGCAGCAATGTCAGCAGGTGTCTCAACGCTCCAAACAGTATCACCCGTTTGTGCGTCAAGACGGTAAAGGGTATCGCCACCAGCAGCGTAGACAGCTTGACCAACAACGCTCGGGACCAAGAAGTTCGTTACGCTATCTCCAACCCCCTTACTCCAAACCACTTCAGGTTCAGCAATGGATTGGTAATCTTCCAACTCTTTCGGAGCTTGAGAACTCGGAGAGCTGCAAGCTGCTAAAAAGCAAGCGCTAGCGGCTAATGCCAAAAGTGTTTTTTTCATTGTCTGTTTCCTCGCGTTTAGCGCGATGTATTAGTTTATTTAGCCTCAGGCAACGCTTGAAGCTTTAACTGCACAAAACCCATTAATGAGGGCTCCAAAGGATGCTTTACAGCCTCTTCCCAGGCGCTACGTGCAGCTTTAAGATCATTTTTGGCAAAGTACACATCACCTAAACGATCTTGAATTAAAGCCACTTGCTTATCTGTGGGCTTAGCAGCCTTCAAATTAGCAATAGCTTCATCATATTTCTTTTGATCAAGTTGAAAACCTGCCAAACGCAATCGAGCAACAGTTTGGTACTCAGCATGCTTTGACTCATTTACGACCCATTGCAAAAGGGTTTCTGCCTTGGCCGACTCACCCTTAGTCTCAAAGTACTTTGCAGCACTTAAGACACCCATCGGACCATAAACCGTTGATCCCGCATCTTCAATCAACGCATGAACAATTTTGTCAACGCTAGCCACTTCTTGCTGACCCGCAATTGCTGATTGCAGCGAACTATAGGCTAAGGAGGCATTTTCAGCTTGATGACGATCGTACCACTTCATGCCGTTGTAACCAGCAAAGGCTAAACACACTGCAGTAATGGCGGTTAGTGTGGCATTGCCCCACTTTTCCCACCAAGCCTTTAACTCGTCCAGGGACTCTTGCTCTTGTAAGTCGTATGCCATGGGCT
>Monroe_p2__coassemble_630_pt1 | contig 37325 bp, 31 predicted proteins | sample Monroe_p2__metabat2_high_PE_042 | metagenome-assembled genome bin Monroe_p2
CATAAGCGATAATCATAATGTACAAAAACAATTAAATAAATTTTTGGATAGAAGAATAAAAAAATAATAGAGAAAAAGTAAAATTCTTGATGTTGATTGGTAAACGGTAAATTCATGTTTCACGAAAGAGGCGAGTATGAATAATGAGCCTATTGATGTTTTGTATTTGTGGTGCGATGATGCAGATCCTGAATTTAAAAAGTCTCGTTTAAATAGAATGAAACAGTTGGGGTATGAGGTTTCAGATGAAGAAAATTGTGGCTCAATGCGTTTTGTAAGCAACGATGAATTAAAATATTCGCTGAGATCAGTGCATCAAAACATACCTTGGATTAACCATATTTGGATTGTAACGAATAACCAGAGGCCCGCATGGTTAAAGGAGCATCCTAAAGTTACCGTTGTGGATCATACTGAGTGCATTCCCTCCCATTTATTACCAAGTTTTAATTCAGTAACTATTGAAAATTGGGCTTTTTTAAACATTAAAGGCTTATCTGAAAAGTTTATATATTTCAATGATGATACATTTGTGAATGCTCCGTTAACCAAGGATTTCTTTTTTGATGGTGACACCCCATTGGTTCGGATGGAACGTCAAGCTTTTGTGGCTCCTTATGGTAATAAGCATATCAGTACATCTGAAATAAAGACATTAGATCAAATTAAGCAATTAATTGAAGATCCTAAAACAGTTTCTTATACAAGTACTCTACTAAGAGCTTGGTACCTGATTTGTGAAAAATATGGAATGCAAGACTTTCTGATTTCTGAACATGTTTGTGAGCCCATGACTAAATCAATTCTAGCGCACGTTCAATCTAAATACCCTCAAATACTGGAGGCAAACACGCATGCTTTTAGAACAGGCCTGGAAATACAGCGCTTAATTTATCCATTAGAGGCATATTATGGTTTGAACATGAAATTGCTTATCCGGGACAAGCGAAAACTATCTCCATACCAAAAGTTAATGAGAAGTTTGCAACGACGTACAAACTTTTTTCCTAAAAAATCGTTTATTGAGTGTTACTGTGGCTCTGAGTGCGATAAGGTGCGAAAAACAATTGAACACTTACATCCATTATTATTTTGCTTGAATGCAGCTCCATACTCCAGTAAGGAGGAAAAGCTAAAGAGTCGTGAGATGTTAGAGAGACTTTTCCCAATACCCTGCCCCTACGAAAAGTAGGCTAATGTTTCGAAAGTTTATTTGATTTAATTATTGATTTTAGAGATTTGAATGCAACCTCAATTTGTTCACCTTCGAATGCACTCCGAATTTTCCGTTACTGACAGTACAGTGCGGTTGGATTCGGCGATTAAAGCCGTTAAAGATCAAGGCGTTGGCGCTTTAGGCTTGACGGATCTTAATAATATTTTTGGTGGATTGATTTTTTATACACACGCACGTAAAGCGGGTGTAAAGCCAATTTTGGGTTGCGACTTAGTTATCGAAAATGAGGCTGATCGTGATAAGCCATTTCGATTGGCCATTTTCTGTCAAAATAAGACCGGTTATCTTACTTTGTGTGAGTTGCTTTCTCGAGCATGGCTTAAAAATCAGTACATGGGCCGAGGTGAAACAAAACTTTCTTGGCTTTTGGAAAAAAATGACGGTTTGATTGTGACTTCGGGGGGACCTGAAGGGCAACTAGCGACACTATTACTTTCTGACAAGCAAGATGAGGCCTATGCATTGGCCCAAGAAATGAAGACCGCTTTTGGGGATCGCTTCTACTTAGAGTTACAGCGAGCTGGGCGCCCGAACGATGAAGCGGTTGTTCGTCATTTTGTGACGCTAGCTGAAAAGTTTGATATTCCTGTCATCGCGACGCATCCAATCCAATTTTTAAAGCCTGAGGATTTTAGTGCGCACGAAATTCGCGTCTGTATTGCTCGTGGGGAAGTGTTAGCGGACAAGAATCGTCAAAAAATCTATTCAAAGGATCAGTACTTAAAGTCAGCTGAAGAGATGATTGATCTCTTCTCTGATATTCCTGCTGCTATTGCCAACACAGTGGAGTTGGCAAAGCGTTGTAATTTGGAAAATGTTTTAAGTAAGCCTCAATTGCCACTTTTCCCAACGCCAGACGGCATGTCTTTGGATGATTACATCGATCAGCTGTCACGCGAAGGCCTTGAAGCCCGTTTGAGCTTTTTGTATCCAGATGAAGTTGAGCGCAATCAGCAGCGCCCTCGCTATATGGAGCGTTTGCAGTTTGAGTTGGACATTATTAAACGTATGGGTTTCCCAGGCTACTTCCTTATCGTGCAGGACTTTATTAACTGGTCTAAACGAAATGGGGTTGCGGTGGGGCCAGGCCGTGGTTCCGGTGCTGGTAGCTTAGTGGCCTACTCATTGCGCATCACGGATATGGATCCGTTGCGTTATGACTTACTTTTCGAACGTTTCTTAAATCCGGAACGCGTCTCCATGCCTGACTTTGATATTGACTTCTGTCAGTACAACCGTCAGCGAACGATTAATTACGTCAAAGAGCGTTACGGCGATGACGCTGTGAGCCAAATTGCAACCTTCGGTACGATGGGTGCAAAGGGGGTTGTTCGTGACGTGGGTCGCGTCTTAGGCTTGGGCTATGGTTTGTGCGACTCGGTTTCTCGTTTGATTCCAGCGTTGCCAGGCAAAAGTGTTTCTTTGGCAGAAGCTATTGAAACAGTGCCGGATTTAAAGGATCTTATCGAAAAAGATGAAAATGTGAAGATGCTTGTTAATCAAGCGCTTCCTTTGGAAGGGTTGGTTCGAAACTTAGGTATGCACGCCGGTGGTGTGTTGATTGCACCAGGGAAGTTAACAGACTTTTGTCCTCTTTATTCTGCAGATGAAAACCCAGATAACGTCATTAGTCAATTTGATAAGAAAGACGTAGAAAATGTCGGGTTGGTGAAGTTCGACTTTTTAGGTTTGACAACCTTAACGATTTTAGAGTTTGCCATGCGCTTTATCCGCATGTTAGATCCTAAAAATACGTTAAAACTTGAAGAAATTCCGATTGACGATAAGCCTACTTATGAGCTTTTCCAAAGTGGTAATACAGCTGCAGTCTTCCAGTTTGAAAGTGATGGGATGCAAAAGCTTCTTAAAGATGCGCGTCCTGACCGTTTAGAAGACTTAATTGCACTAAACGCTTTATATCGTCCGGGGCCGATGGATTTGATTCCGGAATATATTGCTTGTAAGCATGGTGAAAAAGAAGTCCATTACCCAGATCCTCGATTAGAGCCAGTGCTTGCCGAAACCTACGGCATCATGGTCTATCAAGAACAGGTGATGCGTGTGGCTCAGGTTATTGGTGGCTATTCGCTGGGCGGCGCAGACTTGTTGCGTCGTGCTATGGGTAAAAAGCAAGTCGATGAAATGAAGCGCCAACGCGCAATTTTCGTTAAGGGTGCAGTTGAACGGGGAATGGAAGAGGATAAGGCCGGTGATCTTTTCGATTTGATGGAAAAGTTTGCTGGCTATGGCTTTAACAAGTCGCACGCCTGTGCTTATGCTTATGTGGCCTATCAAACAGCGTACTTAAAGTGTCACTATCCAGCACCATTTTATGCTGCCAATATGTGTTTGGTGATGGATTCTGGAGACAAATTAAAGCACCTAATTGAAGACTGTTTTATCAATAATATTTCCGTTCTAGCTCCAGATATCAATAAGAGCGAATGGGAGTTCGTGCCAACAGCATTTGATGAAATCCGATATGGTTTAGGAGGCATCAAGGGGATTCCCAAGGATACGGCAGAGGCCATTGTTAAAGAGCGAAAGGCCAATGGGCCCTTTAAAGATCTCTATGATTTTGTAAAGCGCGTGAATCGTTCTTACTTCTCCAAGCGTACGCTCAATAGCTTTATTAGCGCTGGTGTATTTGATTCAATTGAGCCCAATCGAGCCAAACTTGCAGCAAATGTCGATAATGCTTTGGCCTTGGGAGAAAGTGAATCCTCTAATGAAGGTCAAACGAGTCTTTTTGGCGATGTGATTGAAGAGGTTTTGCCGGATTATATTGATGCTAAACCTTGGAGTGCTTATAAAACGCTAACCGGCGAGCGCGATGTTATGGGTTGTGTGTTTAGTGGTCATTTCTATGGTGCCTTTGAAGAAGAGGCAGCTAAGGAAAAGCCTACCCTATTGATCAATCTTCGTGCACAACCCAGAGAGGCAAAGCGTCGTGGACCGAGTATGCTTGTTGCTGGAGTGGCTTCCAATATTAAGTCAAGCTTTAATAAAGAAGGGCGCTTAATGGGAAGTTTCTGGTTAGACGATGGTACTAAAACGATTTCTGTGAATTGCTTTGGGGATGACTGGAAGATCTTCAGAAATTATGTAAAAACGGATGAGTTGGTTTATGTGAAGGGGCAAGTTCGAGAAGATAAATTCTCTCCATCAGGTATTTCGATTACAGCGCGCCTTATTAGTTCCCCCTCTGTTTTAAACGCAAAGTCGCATGTAACGGTGACGGTTAATGTTGAGGATCCTAATTTTGATTTTGAAATATTGAAAGAATTCCTCAGCAATTTCAGTGCAGTGAACTCTGATTGTGCTTGTCGAGTTGCGATTACGGTGACGAAGGGATCTCATCAAGGGGCTTTCCTTCTTCCACATGAATTTGATGTGGTTGTTGATCAAGCATTTTTGGATGCTGCTAGGGAAATAGAGGGAATCCAAATTAGTTTGGTGGAAAAGAAAAAATAGTACGTGTAACAAAGGGAGAAAGTTGAACAGATTTACTTTCTCCCTTCATCAAGAAGCCAGGGGTTAGGATTTTTTAAATAAGGAACGCTGACGAATGAAAGCATTCATTAATCGAGTTGATTTTAATTGATGTGGTCTCTTCGGTTTGTGTGAATGCTTTTCATCAAAGTTTAATTCATTATCAAAATGCTTAAGATTGAGTTTGTGGTGCCATTTGCGATAGTATTCGGCCAATAACTCGTTTGGCTCAATGCAATAACTTTGCGCCAAAGTATTAGCAGCTTGAGAAATGCTTATATTCACTGGAATATTTTTTTGAGTAGCACTTTCATCGACAGTTAGAATTAAAGAAGATAAGAACCGAGCTAAATCTTCGAGGATAAGCATTTTGGGCACTTGTCCTTTAAAGATTTTTGCAGAGTCCAGGTCCCAAAATCCCATCTTTTGATTTTGAATATACAAATTAGCAAGCTTCGCATCTCCGTGCGTTACACCAGAGTCATGCAACTGACGTAAAGTCCCACCAGCCAACTTTAATGTAGAAAGAGCATTATCAGGATGTGCATAGACAAGATCATGCACAGATTGAGCATCGAAAAGGGCTTCGGTAATGATATAAGTATCAGTGATGATGCCAAGATTTTTTCTTTGACCAATAGCATAAACTTTTGGTGTTGGAATCCCGCAGCTTTCTAATTTTTTTGCAATCCAAGCTGCCCACAAATCTCGGGTTGGTTGCACAATATAGCGTAGTCGTGAATAAAAGACTTTATTGTAGAAACGAACGTGCTTACCAAAAAATACATCAGAATCAACTGAAAAAAGTTTGGCAGACGTTTTTTTAGAGCTTTTTAGAGTTGCATTCGTATCGATGAGGGTATCAATATTGGGTGCAATTGAGAGTAACTTTTGTTGATAAAGACCATCAAAAGCACAGTATTTTAGATTTGTTAATTTTCTATACTCAAACTTTGAGTTTCTATCGAGCTGGCGCAACAGTTCCTTAGGTAAATGCATAAAAAATAAAAAACTTGATGTTGAAATATTGACCAACAGCCCAGATAACCACTTGTAACTATAATTTCTTGATTCTGAAAGTTATGGGTTGTTTAAAAATTTGTCGAATTGTAAGCGGATGAAAATGTAAAATCAATAGCTAAATGATCATTTTCATTGTCATAATTTCTTCTGAGTGGATGAATTTATTATATTTTTCGAATTTGCTAGTTAGGAGATCTTTTAGAAAGTTCTCGTTGGAAGTAACGTTGAAATTTTTTCCATTGACGCCGTATCTTCAATTTTCCTAAGAAATGAAAGTAGTTCGGCAGAGGGATAAATTCAGGTGCTCCGTACCCATCAAAAATATAAACTTTATTAATTTGTCTATTCTGTTTTAACTCTAACATAATGTTGCCTGGTCTTATGTCACTAACAATAACATTAAGTTGCAGCATTTCATGAAGAAGCTTATCTAGAAATTTATTTAGAGTCTTCAGTTCTTCATCAGAGGCACAAGAGATAAACTCACTAAGAGTGATATAAACAAACTTGTCGGAATTACAAAGTAACTCTTGTTCGATGATAACGTAGTTTCCGCTCTTGTATGCATCAAAAAATTTAGGCATAAAAGACGGATTGACATTTCTTTTTCTAAGATAACGGAAGTAGTTAATTTCTCTGATGGTTTGTTTTGAGTGAGAAATATGACTTACTTTATAGCAGGATTGAGGATTTTGACTGTTTCTAAAGCAAGCACGCTCCATGCCCTTCCCAATCATTTCACCAATATGAAGTCGGCTATCAAAATTAAAGTCTTTACTAGAGAGATTATTCGTAAGCATAATATCTGAATTTGCTAGCTATTTTTTAAATTAGCCATATGGGAAACGTATGATTATAAGTTTATCAAGGCTAGTGTAAAATAGAAAATGGTCTCTTGCTAGATGAATTAATCCAACATAAATTAAATGAGTAAAAAGAATTTGATTTTACGTCCTCCTTTTGATCAAGCGTGGAAGAATAAGGACCCATTTGTTGAGATGGAGTCTTTAGGAGGAGAGAGTTATCGCAATGTTAAAACGAGAGATACATCTCGTTTTGATTTTCAGGGGAAAAGTTACTTTATAAAGCGCCACTACGGTACTACCCTTGGCGAAGTTTTAAAAAACCTGCTAACTCTCAAAATGCCTGTTTTGGGAGCGGATTGTGAATGGAATGCAATTCATCATCTTGAAAGCGTTGGTGTAGATTCGATGAAAGGGGTTGCTTTTGGGCAACAAGGCTGGAACCCTCTTAAGAGAAAGTCATTTATCATAACTGAAGATTTATCTCCAGTTATGCAATTGGATCACTTTTTTGCTTCAAAGGAAGCAAAAAATATAAGCTATGTGCAACGTTTAGCAATTATTGAGAGAGTTGCTCAAATGGTTAGGAACATGCATCTTAGTGGTCTAAATCATCGAGACTGTTATTTGTGTCATTTTTTACTTAGAATGCCATTTACAAATGCGGCAAATATGAAGATATTTTTAATTGATCTTCATCGAGCTCAAATTCGTAGAACTGTTCCTCGACGTTGGAGGGATAAAGATCTCATCGCATTGTACTATTCAACTCTTGACCTTGGTTTTTCTCAAAAAGAGGTCTTCCGTTTTATGAAAATTTATTTTGGTATGTCTTTACGAGACATTTTTCAAACGGAAGATGAACTGCTGAGAAAAGTTAAGAAGAAAGTCGCAAAAATTCATTCTCACACTTTAAAGCTTGGAGACAAACCCTAGACTTTTTCAGGAAGATGCAATAGGTTTCTAGGGTAAACGAGGATTTTTAATGCTTATCGCCTTTTGCCTTTTTAAATACTTTCCCTATAGGGGGCTACAAAGAGACTTCTTAAAAATTGCTAAGGAGGCTCAAAGGCGTGGGCATTTAATTCGAGTTTACGTCCAAAGTTGGGAAGGCCCTAAGCCAAGCGGTTTTGATATTGTTCAGGTAGAAACTAAGTCTCTAACTAATCATGGACAAGGTGAAGAATACGTTTCATTTGTCCAAAAACATCTAAATAGTCATCCTGTAGATGTTGTAGTTGGCTTTAATAAAATGCCTGGATTGGATGTTTATTATGCTGCCGATGTTTGTTATAAAGAGAAGGTTAAAAGGCAGAAAAAGGGTATTATCGGTTGGTTGTATCGACTAACAAAACGATATAAGCACTTTTCAAAATATGAGCGTGAAACCTTTGGTAGTGGCGGATGCCCTCGTTTGTTAATGCTTTCTGCAATCGAAATGAAGTATTTCCAAGAAAACTATGGGACCGCTCAGGAAAGATTTTTTCTTTTGCCGCCTGGGATTGAGAAGGATAGAAAGTATTCAGCCCTATCAGATTCACTTCGCCAAAAAGTGCGAATAGCTCATAATATCAAAAGTGACCAGTTCGTTATTTTGCAGTTGGGTTCTGACTTTAAGCTAAAAGGGGTGGATCGCTCATTAAAAGCCATTGCCTCATTACCAGAGAATATAAAAAATAGGGTGGTTTTTTTGATTGTAGGTAATGATAGACCTGATTTTTATAAGCGATTAGCTACAACTCTTAATTTAAAAACATCACAGGTCCAATTTCTTGGAGCTCAGGATGATATTCCAGCGATTCTAGCAGCTTCAGATTTATTACTTCATCCTTCTCATTCAGAAAGTGCTGGAATGGCTATTTTGGAAGCGTTAGTTGCTGGTTTGCCTGTAATTACATCAGGTGTATGTGGCTATGCCCATTATGTGGAAAAAGCAAAATCTGGACTGGTCCTTAAGGAGCCATTTAGTCAAGAAGATATGAATAAGGGTTTGGTGTATTTACTCTCCAACGAGCGATATCGCTTGGAATGTGTCAAAAATGCTAAACATTTTGCAGATATTGAAGACCTTTATTCTATGGTTGATTATGCTGTTGACCTTATCGAGGCGGCCAAAAATTAATTAGTTATAAGTAACGATCTTTGATTAAGAGAGATTATCCAGGTAAGAAAAAGATATGATCAATACTTTAAGTATTCAGCAAACTTTGAAGAAAGCGCTTGTTATTTTTTTATTGGCAAGCTTTTGTTTCCTTTTCCCACTTGGAACAAAGATTTATATTTATGTTTTTTATTTATTCGCTTTGGGACTATTAATTGCTCAGAGACAGAAGTTAGATTGGTCTTGTGCTTGGATTCGTATTAAGAGGGAAATGTTTCCATGGATGCCTCTACTTCTAACAATAGTTATTTTGGTATTTATTCATGGAATGGGTGGGTATTCCATTTATTTTCAGGCTTTTTTGCTGTTATTTTTATCTGCAGTTGTTATAGATAAATGTTTTTTAACTAAGCAAGCGGTAGTTTCCTTTCTCGCATTTGTCACTGCGATGTTATCAATCATTGTTGTAGGGTATGTTCTTTTATTTGGTTTGAATACAGAAATATTGGGAGTTAATAAAAATAGACTTCTTTGTGGTATGACGCTGATTGTTTCTCCTTTGCTTGGGTGTATTTTGGCTAACGACGAAGAGTACTCTTCTTTACAAGTTATTGCTCTGGGGGGCACTATTGCTCTCTTCCTACTGGCGTTAGTTCTCAGTGAAGTTAGAACCGCTATTTTGGGACTATTTGCTATTTTATTGGTTCTACTTTTAACAAAGTCATTAAAGTCCTTTTTTATTTTTCTATTGGCAATTATTGTTGTTTTGGCATTTTTTGTGTTTACAGGGCGACTCCAACAAGGATGGAATGATTTGCTGCTCTGGAGCAACGGCAATCCTAATTCTTCTTGGGGAATACGCTTAGAGTTGTGGCGCCTAGCATTTGAAGGACTGTTGGATAAACCTATCTTTGGTTGGGGAAGTAGACCTTATTACACATTACTAGACAGTGGTTTTACTTGGACAGTTCCAACATTTAATCCTACTCACGCCCATAATGACACCTTAAATTTTGGTCTCTCTAATGGATTATTTGGCTTAGTAGGGTGGGCGACTACTTTATTGTTACTGTTTAAGAGAGCTAGAAATAATGCAGCATTGTTAGCGTTGCTATTCTCATCATTGGCAATGGGGTTATCCGAGCGTATATGGTTTGATAATAAAGCGACTCTTCCTATATTGATTTGTTTGTGGATTCTTTTTTCTCTTCCTTTCTGTCAAAAGAGTGAGAAAAAAAATCAGACAGCATGTAGTTGATCTGATGAGTAAGAAAAATTTGTCTTTTAGGTCACCTTCATTCTTTTGAAGTAAGAATGAAGGCGTATTTGTATTAATGACTTACGGTTTTGTTTAACCACTCCATCCCAGTAATTAAATCACTGATAGGTATTTCTTTAATGGAGTGCCGTTTGGGCCAAAAATCCTTTTGATTCTTATGAGGTAATAGTTTCATTTGATCTTGTGATAATGGCCCCCAAACATCAACCATCTCAAATTGCTCGTATGCTTCAGGGTCATTTGAACAATAAAAAGCAACAATGGGTTTATTAAACGCTGATGCAACATGAACAATGGAAGTGTCTGGAGATACAACCGCTATGCATGAACTGACAATTTCGCAAGCACGGATGAAAGATTCTGGTTGTACTTGAGCAGAATGTTTCCCAAATTGGAATTGATGAGATTTTGGAACATAAAATAATCCAAATAAATGTTCTTGATTTTCAAACCAGTCAATTAAAGATTTAATTTGCTCCTCAGAGAGAGATCTGTAGTCTCGTCCTCCAACGGTATTAACATAGATACATTGTTTTCTAGGTAAAGTTGCTGGCGCAATATTAAGAACGGGGAATATAGAAACTTTTTTCTTTAAGATTCTCTCAGCAATACAATTCATTCGTTCAGAAAAGTGCATTACTGATGTCAAATTAACAAAGTCGCTGTAAAGCTTAGAGGTCGATAATACCTCTGAGCAAACAAGAGTAAATGCCGTTTTTTGTTCAGCAAGTAATTCTCCCCACTCTGTCCACTTTCTTTTTTCAATGTACTGAAGATCTAAAATACAATCAAATTGCATTTCTCTGCACTTTGCTCGATCTTCAAACTTGTGATAATCAAAATAGTTTTTAATCTGCTTTGTTGTTTTATATATTTCTAAACAGGCATCTCTGGACATAATGGAGACATCCAGGCCTTCTTTTACAAAACAATTTAATAGTCCATTAACAAAGACGGCATCTCCAAAGCAATACAAAGGATCTATGATAAGAATTGATTTAATTCTGGTTGGTTCTTCAATGTTTTTTCTACTTTCAATTTTTTTGTCTAGAGCCTTAATTTGTGCTAGACATTTTTTAATTTTGTTTTTTCGTAAACGATTATGATTAAGGTGGTTGAGACAGCATCCAACTTGCTCTGCGAGTTTAGATAAAGCATTCGTTATAGACATTCTTATCCTCAATTAAATTTTTTAATTTCTCATAAAGAGCTGTGAATTTGCTGCCCAAGTTGTTAAATAATAAGCTTATCGTTATTGATTCGACTTTTTTTAATATAGATATTGTAAAACGTTACTCGTAAAGAATATCTAGCTTCGAAATATAGTATGAAAAAATACATCCATTCAAATATTTCGAGGACGCCATCGTTATTAACAATATTAGCGAAATTCAAATGGGATTGAATTTTTTTTCTTCCCCAATAGTTTGAGAAGTCGGTAATACTTTTTTCTTAGAGATAATACAGTACGATATTTTTTTTGATTAATCTTATTGTTATTGATTAAATCAAAAGCAAGTGTGTAGCGTTTTGGTTCAATGTGCCAACTATTAATATATTGTTTTGTTTCTGAAATATAAATATCCTTGTCTTCATCGTGCACATATTTCCATCCAGCGTGTATGTATTTTTCGATCAAAAATTGAAAAAGGTCTTTATTGGAATTTAGGAAATTGTTTTTTTCCAAAAATTGATAGACATTATCCAATTCATAGATATGATGAATTGCCATCCCCTTCTTTTTAACGTAGCTGTTGCCCATGATCGAGTTCTTGCGAATTCTATAGTTGTATAGAACATGGCTTGATAGAGCAATTTTTCTGGCTAACGAAATGCACTTCCAATAAAAAGCGATATCCTCGTAATACAGACCTACAGGAAAGAGCAAATCATTAGTTTTTAAAAATTCTGTTCGATAAATTTTTGACCAGGCACTAACATTAATTTTTGTTATCCAATGCGAGTTAGTCGATACAATTCTAGACTTCGAATACGTGCGTCCATAATAAGAAGCTGTATCATCATTGCCTTCGGTATGAATTTGTGTTCCAAAACAAAGGAAGTCAATTTCAGGAGTCTTAAAGATTTGACTCATTAAAGAGATCGCATCTAGCTCTAACCAATCATCGCTATCAACAAAAACAACAAATTCTCCTGTCACATGTTTAAGTCCGGTGTTTCTGGTAGCCGAAAGACCTTTATTAGGTTGACTGATAATGATAATTCTGTCATCTCTTTGTTTATATTTTTCTAAAATGGCTAGCGAATTATCAGTAGAGCCATCGTTGACACAGATAATTTCCAAGTTTTTATATTGTTGGTTAACAAGACTGTCTAAGCATTGAGGCAGATATTGTTGAACATTGTAAATGGGAACAACAACAGACACTAAAGGAGAAGTCATATAAAATCTCTCAATTATTTTAAGTCACCAGTACAGCAGAATTTTTTATTCAAACATTCTGTCAATTTTTGCTTTTTTTTCAAAGAGTTTGAAATAAAGGTTCGTGACGTGTTCACCACAACTAAAAATAAAAAAGCGTTTCTTATATTTTGAAGGAAGAGCGCTAATATCACAATTTTGCTTGACAAAAAGCCAAAACTCTTTGATGATGCTTCTCTCTTTTGCATCTCCTCTGAGGTAGGCACGTCTAGCCTCTTGCCACCAACAAGTGCAGACTCTAAATTCAAGTGCTTTTCGAATCTCTTTTGGGTAGTCTCTAGATGAGTTTCCTAATAGCAATTTAGCAAATAAAAAAGAGGATTCTACGGTGCTTTTCGTAGGAGAGTGGGACAGAGAAGAGGATCTCTGCCGGTATAGGTACAGGATATTAGGAATTAAAACACCCTTTTGACTTTTTATTAGAACCCTGATGATGAAGTCTTGATCTTCCGTAGCCTTTAAAGACTCATTAAATTCTTCTGATCCAATAAGAGAAGTTTTAAAAAAACGTGTTGTCATGCACAAATTGCTAGGATAGTTTTCAAATTGTTCTACATGGCAAAAGTGTTGAATGGCACGTATATTGTCTAGGTATGTTTTACCGTACTTAGCGATGCCAGACTTCGTAACTTTTTCAGTATTGTAAGTTTTGTAGCTACAAACACAGTAGTCTGCTCCCTCTTCAGAGAGGGTAGAGACAAATGTTTCAATAAAATCCTCAGTAACAGAGTCATCGCTATCAACAAAGCCTACAAAGTCAAAGCTACCATCTGATTTAATGGCTCTCAACGCAAGATTTCGAGCTGATGAAGCACCACCATTAGATTTGTGGATGACAACTAGGCGTGGATCTTGTTTGGAGTATTGGTCGAGAATTTGAGGAGATTCATCAGTAGATCCATCATTAATACAAAAAACAACAAAATTTTTGTAGCTTTGCTTCAACAATGAGTCTAAACACTCGGTTAGATAACGGCCTGTGTTATATACAGGCATAACAATAGCAACTTTGGCGCCCGTGCTGCTTGATGGCTTGTTCTGACTCGTCTTTTGCATTTGAATGGTAAGGTATAAATATAAATGTCTCTATTATAGGTAATCTATCACTCTATTGTTAAAACAAAAGAAACTACTTAAACTTTAGTATGAACGCGTTTTCTTGGGGATTATTTAATGCTTATCGCATGCTGTTTATATAAGTATTTTCCTTATGGTGGATTACAACGGGACTTCTTTCGTATAGCAAAAGAAATGGTGACTCGTGGGCATAAGGTACGTGTATATGTGCAGCAGTGGATAGGGGATCGCCCTGAATTTTTTGAGATTATTCAAGTACCAGTCAGTTCTAGGACTAATCATGGTCAGAGTAAACAATTTTCAGAATGGGTCCAAAAACATCTAAAAAAACATCCGGTAGATACTGTCGTTGGGTTTAATAAAATGCCTGGTTTAGATGTGTACTATGCGGCAGATGTTTGCTATGAAGAAAAAGTTTCTCAACAGAAGACAGGCTTTTTAGGCCAGGTCTATAGATTAACAAGTCGTTATCGCCATTTTTCCCAGTTTGAGAGAGAAGTTTTTGCTAAAGGAAAGAAAACAAAGATATTAATGATTTCAGAGTCTGAGATTAAATATTTCAAAAAACATTACGGTACAGAAGATAATCGTTTTATCTTGTTGCCTCCTGGGATTGATCAAGCATGTCGCTATATAAATCAGCCAGAAGGAACACGAGAACAAGTTCGTTTGAGCCTTAGCATATCGAAGGAGCAAATCGTTTTACTTCAAGTAGGTTCAAATTACAAGCTCAAGGGGGTAGATCGATCTTTGTTAGGGCTGTCTGCCTTATCAGAGGAGTTAAAAAAGAAAGTTGTTTACTTGGTTGTGGGGCAAGATGATCCGTCTAAGTTTAAGACGTTAGCTCATCGATTAGGCGTGGAAAATAACGTGAGATTTCTAGGTCCTAGAAACGATGTGCCGAGCCTTATGACTGCTGCAGATATATATGTGCATCCAGCTTATTTTGAAAATACTGGTACCGTTATTCTAGAGGCTTTGGTTGCAGGATTGCCTCTGCTTGTAAGTGGAAATTGTGGATATTCGTTTTATGTGAATCAAGCTCAATGTGGAAGTGTTGTTTCAGAACCTTTTGATCAGGGCAGATTTAATGAAGAATTGAATCGGCTTATTGTTGATGAGAAACAACGTATAGAGTGCGCACTGAAAGCAAAAAGATTTTCAGACACTCAAGATTTATATAGCTTGACAAAAAAAGCTACAGATATCATTTTGGGTGAGAGTAACTTGAGTTAATTTTTTAGCAAAATTTTATATAAATCACTAAAGGATATCTTTGCCCTTTTCGATGGCAAAATAGGATTACTCTATCACTAATCAGAGATAAAGATAGAGTAATCTTTTTCTTTAAGTCTATTTATTTCTCCAGAATTTCATCTATCCAAAAAGCATTAGCCTTGACGTAAGAAGAGCGCAAATGATCATCGTCTTTATAGTTCATCAGATTGCACTTTTTATTGGGGCAAACCAAATGCTCAGTTTTGATGATTACAGCATATGAGGACATTTTCTCTTCAATGTATAAATTCCCTTTTAACCAATCATCATTAGTAGGATAATCTACTAGAAAACCTGTGTTTTTTAGTGTATTTGTATTAAAACGATTTAAACGATTTTTTAAATCATAGCTACCGTAGTCCCAAGGTGCGTCAAGTAGCACTATTATTTTCTTACCTTTGCCATATTTTTGAATTATTTCAATATACTTTTCAACAGCTTGGAGAAAACTATTGGGGTGCTCGCTTTTATAAGATCCCCACATTTGTCCAATAACTATTGTGTTAATTTGAGACATACTAGCAATTTTTTCAATTTTGGTCGGTAACTCACGACAGTTGTCTGAGTTACTAGAGTCAAAGCCAATAGAAGCCAAGCATCCACCGCTTGTTAAAAAAACTGCAGATGAACCTAACTTATTAGTAATTAGTTTTACTCGGGGCGCATATTGCTGAATGTGAGAGTCTCCAATAAAAAGGGCCGTGGGTTCAATATTTGTGTCAGTTACCTCAGCTTGTACATTGGCAATTTTGGTTTTCTTTACTACTTTGCTATAAGTGAAATCATGTGAGAAATCCATTGTGATTGCAATTTCTCTTAAGGGTAGTCCGTCATTTCGCTTTATAAGCTGGCCTATAGTAATGCAAACTACTAGTGTAAAAATTAATCCATAAACAATTAGAGTGTTGGATTTCATGCGGCGAATCGGATTCTCAATCAGTAAATATACTAAAACTGAAATTGGGAAACTCATTAATAACGCAATAGCGTAATACCATTGTGGAGCCTTAGGCATAACAATGCTCAGGTAAGCAATTAAGGGCCAGTGCCATAGGTATAACGAATAACTGATTAAGCCAATAAAAGTCATCAGTTTCCATGACAAAAGCGAGCGATTAATTACTGCGTCATCATTGGCAAAAATTAACAGTGCTGCACCAAGGGTTGGTAGCAAAGAAAAGAGCCCAGGCGTCTTGATTTGTGGGTCATAAAAGAAAAATGACACAACAATCATCAAAAGTCCTAAAACAGATAGGCCGTTACGTATATTTTTATCAAGGTTCTTGGTATTTAACTGATAGAAGCTTTCAGCATAGGCAATGATGATCCCAATACCTAATTCCCAGAATCGAGAAAGAGGAAAATAGAATCGTTGACTATTATCGGGCGTATTAAGGCATAGAATCAATGAACTTAGAGTGATAACTAATACACAACCACCAATCGCCCTGGATGAGCGTTTGAAAATACTCCAAACCAGCGTACAGATAATTGGGAAAACAATATAAAACTGCTCTTCAATCGCAAGACTCCAGAGGTGAAGGAGTGGCTTTTGATTGGCGGCTAAATCAAAATAATCTATATCTGAGAGAAGTCGGAAATTTTGATAAAAGGCTGCACTAGAATAAATATGTTGTCCTAGTGACTTATATTCTTCTGTAGTAAGTACAAACCATCCAAATAGAGCTACTGCTAAAAGTAAGGTGACTAGGTTAGGCAATATGCGCTTAATACGTTTGACGTAAAAATCACAATAACTAAAGCTGTTATCAATTAGGCCACGAAAAATGATGCCGGCAATCAAGTAGCCAGAGATAATAAAGAAAATATCAACACCAAAAAAGCCCCCAGGCATAAGGCCTGGGAATGCATGATAGAGCAAAACAGGTAAGACGGCTACTGCTCTTAAACCGGTGATGTCTTTTCGCCAATAATGTTTTTTTACTGTTGCAGTGTTTGAGTTATTCATTTCTTAATAGGTGCAAGGACTATAAAGTGTGATGATTATTCTAATCACTTCAAGATTGCATCAATCCACTGGGCATTTTCTTTAATGTAAGAAGAACGCAAGTGGTCAGCATCCTTGTAGTTTTTTAAATTACATGTCTTATTCGGGCAAACAAGGTGCTCTGTTTTAATCATTGTGGCATAGGGAGACATTTTATCAGCAACGTATAGATTGCCTTTTAACCAATCCTCATTTTGGGGATAAGCTACATGAAAGTCCGTTTTATTGAAGACATCAAGATTCAATCGATTTTCAATTCGTTTCTTAATATCGTAGCTATCATAATCCCAGGGAGCGTCCAATAAAATGAATACTTTCTTGCCTTGCCCATACTTTTGAAGCAATTCAATATACTGTTCAATTGCTTTTTGGAAATTATCAGAGTGTCCTTTTTTGTATACGCCCCACATTTGTCCAATAACTATTGTTTTAAATTGGGGCATACTAGCAAGTTTTTCAATTTTGGTCGGTAACTCACGACAGTTTTCTGAGTTACTTGAGTTGATACCAATAGAGGCAAGGCACCCACCACTAGTTAAAAATGCAGCTGATGAACCTAATTTATCAGTTACCACCTTGACTCGGGGAGCATATTGCTGAATATGAGAGTCACCAATAAAAAGGGTAGTGGGCTCAACATTTTTATTTGTGACGTCAACTTCAACGCCGTAAAGTTTTATCTCTTTCACTACATCGTGGTAAGTAAAATCGTTTGAGAAATTCATTGCTTCAGCAATAGCTCTTGAAGGAATTCCTTCAGCTTTCTTTATAAATTGCCCCAAACCTACACAAGCAATCAATGCCAAAATTAATCCATAAACAATTAGAGTGTTGGATTTCATGCGGCGAATCGGATTTTCAATGAGTGAGTACACTAAAATCGCAATGGTGAAACTCATCAATAGTGCAACACCGTAATACCATTGAGGTGCTTTAGGCATAACAATGGTTAGGTAAGCAATTAAGGGCCAGTGCCATAGATATAACGAATAACTGATTAAACCAATAAAAGTCATCAGTTTCCATGACAAAAGCGAGCGATTAATTACTGCGTCATCATTAGCAAAAATTAACAGTGCTGCGCCAAGGGTGGGTAGCAATGAAAACAGTCCTGGCGTTTTGATTTGCGTGTCATAAAAGAAAAATGACATACAAATCATCAAAAGTCCTAAAACAGATAAGCTATTACGTATATTTTTGTCAATGTTTTTGGTATTTAATTGATAGAAGCTTTCCGCATAGGCAATGATGATCCCAATGCCCAATTCCCAAAAACGCGATAATGGAAAGTAAAAGCGCTGGCTATTGTCGCCAATATTGAGGCACAAAGCGAACGAGCCGAGTGTAATAGCTAATACACAAATACCAATAGCACTAGCTGAGCGTTTGAAAATACTCCAAACGAGCGTACAGATAATTGGGAAAACAATATAAAACTGCTCTTCAATCGCAAGACTCCAAAGATGAAGGAGTGGCTTTTCATTGGCAGCTAAATCAAAATAATCTACGTCGGAGAGAAGTCGGAAATTTTGATAAAAAGCGGCACTTGAATAAATATGTCGCCCAAGGGACTTGTACTCTTCTGTTGTAAGTACAAACCATCCACATAGAGCTACGGCTAAAAGTAAGGTGACTAGGTTCGGTAATATGCGCTTGATACGCTTAACGTAAAAGTCACAATAACTAAAGTTGTTATCGATTAGCCCGCGAAAAATGATGCCAGCAATCAAGTAGCCAGAGATAATAAAGAAAATATCAACGCCGAAAAAGCCACCAGGTATAAGGCTAGGAAATGCATGGTAGAGCAATACGGGTAAGACCGCAACGGCTCTTAAGCCAGTGATGTCTTTACGCCAATAATGTTTTTTGATGTTCAAAGTAGATTCAGTATTCATCTCTAGATTAACTTTTCGTTAAAGTGATATAAGCATTATTGCAATTCTTTCCAATGATCACGGCGGGTCATATCAGAATCAACCATCCATTCTCGTTCAAGAACGAACTTATTCATTGTTTTTCCACCTGTCACAGACATTCGTCGAGGTTGAGTTCTACCTGTAAATGGTTGGATATTCAAATCGTTGTCAATTAATTTAGAAACATCTGTCAACGACAACGGCATATCATTGATTTCAACATCTTTATTGCCAGAGCGTCCAAGATGCTTAACCAACAACAAGGGGTTAGGCTTACCTACCATGCCCTTATAGGGACTACCGAAAACTTTACCAATCATGTCGCTGTCCATTCCATCATGGTCAGAGACGAGGATAATCATAGTATTGTCAAAGATGCCTTCAGACTTCATCCAGTTAATCCAACGAGAAAGTGCTTTTAAGGCACACATTTCATTGGCTAAGTGAAGTTCATCAGCATTGTCTTGACGCGTTTTGTAAATCTTAGGCTTAGCGGAAACAGTGCACGTTTTTGCATCCATTAACCATGGATGGTGGGTAATTTCGTTGTCAAAAAACTTATAAGTTGCCTTAGTTGCGTTGGTATTAGACAGATCGGCTAAACCATCAATGAAAGCATATTCACGTAATGCTCTTACCACTAAAGTGTCGGATTTAGGCATTAAATTTTCAATCCAACGACCATCCTTATAGACAAGGTTCTTCATACTCCAAGGGACGGAGTTAAATAGACTGACTGCAAGTAAGAATGAGTCGCTAGAGCCACGGCCTAAAGTGATATCGTTTTTTTGAAGATAACGATTAAGGTAGCTATCACCCATAAAACGAATAGCCAGCATGTCATCATGAACAAGATCGTTTAAACGATTGGGTTCAAGCCAGTTTCGTTCATGAATGGCAATATCGAATTGAGGGCCAAACTTATTAAGCGTCTCAGCGTAATAACGATTGATTTTCTCAGCTAAGGATTTATCTGTTTCGTTTTCGTTTAATGACCAAGGGGCGCATTTTTCACCACAAATGATGGATGGAAGGCTAGAAACGGTAGAATCTCCGCTCGCTAACATATTGCGGTACCAAACGAATCCTCGATATTGATCCTTTAACTCTGGGTATTCATTAAAAAGAATATCGATGTGAGAGCCACTGAAAGCATCTAGCATGACAACGACAATGTTGGTCTTATCTTTAGAGAAACCTAAAAGTCGATCGTTGTAACTCGGAAGTGTCACTGTAGTAGAGTCACTTTCTGTTTGCCACTGTCCTCGAGATTGCCACAAAGATAGTGTGCTAGAGCCCAGTCCCAAAACACAGCAGATGATGAAGACATTTCGAATTAAGGTCACTTTGCCCTGGCGTGTAAGCCAAATAAAACCGGCAAAGAACAAAATCAATACAACAAAATCCACTAAAAGATTTTTAGTTAAATAAAGTGGTGTTGGGTCTGAGATTTGGAATGCGTCAATGGTGCCCACGTCCATCGGCAGCAAGAAGGCATAAATCGTAAAGAGTAACGTCAAGAGACTAAAGAAATAGCCCGCAAAATTTTCCGCATTGAAAAATTTAAAGACCTTATCTAGACCCCAAAAGAAAACAATTCCGATGAGGGAGTATTTTAAAAGTAAGGCTAAAACATCAGCAGTGGGCGAGAAAAGCTCCGGAGCCGTGCAAAAAGCTTGAATCGGTAAATAGGCCGTTACCAAAATAATGAGCCAGGAAACTGCAGGCGTATAAAGGCCGATAGCATTTTTGCCTCGCATCAAGAGCATATTAAGGTTACAGCGAAGGTGCGTTAGCCCAATGACAGGAATTAAGAATAAGAGCCCTGCAATTAAAGCAAAGTAGTGGCGGTTGGCACCTGTGAATTGCCACTTAAACCATGTATTTAGGCCGTAATACAGAACTAAAAGGCTAAAGGCTAGTAGCACCTTATGGTGCTTCCAGACTTTTAAAAGAACCAATTCCACTAAGCATGCGAAACCGGTTAAAACAAAACCGATATCAGAAATGAAACTTAATTGGACTTTCGTTGCATCGCTGATGAGGTCCATTTGATTGGAGCTTAATAAAGCGAAGATGGCGCTGATACCCCACAAAAAGACCAGATAGCCACTCATGAATGAGCTTTGAGGAAAGACCTCATTGGTTGCTTTGTGTTTAGGGAAACATTGTTTTATTGATTCAATGGTTTTGCGACCAAAGCGGTGATATAGGTCATAGACAATGTTCTTACACAAAGAGAAGATGTTATTAAAGGTCCAATAAAGGACTAAACCAGAGGCAGCGTCGTATAACAAAACTAAAAATAGGGCAGCCATGCCATAAAGTTGAATTTTGTCTTTACGAGACATGTTCTGTGTATAAACCAAGGCACTGACCAAATTGATAACAGTCATCAAAATGGGCATGACATTGATAGCAAAGCTACCAATATGGAACATTTCGTCTGGCTTAGAAAGGTCGGCTAAGCCCATAAAGGCCACGCCTTGTAAGGGTTCAAAATGGCTTAAAAAGTGGTAAGCAGCAAAGAAGAACGGAATTTGCAAGAAAAAGCCGATACTCGAGCGCATGGCTAAGAATGGAGAGAAGCCGGCTTGGCGATGCATGGTTGAGATCATCGCAAAGCGCTCTTGCCCCTTAAATGTCGCCTTGATCATCGCTTCTTTGGCCTCGAAGGATTTGCGAATTGCGCGCTCTTCTTCTTGCCAAGATTCTGCTTTCATATAGATAGGCAGAATCACAAAGTTCACCACAAGGCTCATCACGATAATGGCCCAGCCCCAAGCATGCGTTTGTTCAAAGCCCCACATCAGGGCCTTTTGCATCCAAAATTCAAGCGGAGCAATGAAAAGCGTATAGATAAAATCCAACATGAATTATTTCTCCGTCTTTACGTTTTGTACGGCTTGAATGAGTGCTTCGGCAATGGGTTCTCCAGCCTTGCCAAAGTTGACGACATTTTTATCTCGGATGGCTTCAATTTGTTTAGCCATATCTGCATGTTGATTTAGAAGATTTTCAACAGCTTGAGGGATTTTGCTTTCATCACCGGGCAAAATTCGCTTACCTAAAGTATCAAGAGCCTGCATTTCCCACGCCTCATGAGGAATCTCCCAGGCTTCAAAGCCATTTTTTAATGGGCCATTGCCCACGGAAATGACAGGGCGAAGGAATACAAAAGCAAAGTCAAAGATAACGCCGGAGATATCAGAAATCATGAGTTGGGCTCGACTTAAGCTCTTGAAGCCATCAGGATTACGGTCCCACTCAATATGGGCTTCGTTTTTGAGTTCATCCGTTAATTTATCCATCAAAGCCTTATCTGAAATAAAGCTCTGAGGATGCGGACGAAGAATAACGTGATAGCCTGCCTTGGCTAACATTTTAGGAATGAGGCTTCCTGTTCGAGTAAGAAGACCGTTAGCCCCCCAAGTCGGTGCAATCAAAATCGTATTGTCTTCAGGAGGATAATTGGGGTCACGTCGAGCAACTAAACCATCTAAATAGGGACAACCTAAAAGAGGAAGCTCTTTAGCGGGAGTCTTACGCAAAGCTTCAAGGTCTCGAAGACTTTTGGCTTGTGCTGGTCCCGCACAGTAAACGGTGTCGTAGTAATCAAAACTGTAGAACTTATACGTATGGATGTCCCCAACAGCGTGGACTACGTGAATGTATTTTTTTACGCCAGGCGAGCGGCGAATTTGAAGTACATCGATGCCTGGTGTTGTCAGCACAAAAACATCCGCTTCTAAAAAGCCTAAAGCAGTGTAGGCTGTTTGACCTTTACCAATAAATTTTGCACGAACGTATTCGTTCAGTCTTGCAGAAAAAACAGGATCGTTTTCCGCAGAGGTTAGGTATGTCACATGAACTTTTTTCTTGGCCAAACATTCAAGAATGGGTTTAAACGTTGACCAGTAGGCAGCAGACTCCGCATAAAAAACGATGGAGTTGTTCTTAAGATCGTCTTTTTTACCCGTGAACTTAAAAAAGAGGGCACGTAAAAGACTTGGCAACTTGCGAATAAGGAAGTAAGCGCTTGAAATTAATCCAACAAAAACAGACAACAACATGCTACCTGTGCCAGGATCGAGGTAGGCGTAGGCATCTAGGGGAGCACAAAGTATGAGCAGTGCATAAACCGCGTGCGAAAAAGAGACTGTTCGTCGCATGGATTAATCTTTATGTAAGGGAGTCGGTAAAAAAAGAAAAAGGATTCAAGGTGTTGATCCATAAAGAAACAACGCCAAAAATCCGCCTGTATTCTACCATCGTCACTCAAGATACGCTCATCAAATTTATGGTGTGCAATAGCTTATATTTTCTAGCATTTATCAATAATGTTCTAATTAAGATCAGTAAACTTCAAAATTAACTTAAATTCAGTGCTTTTTTCTGGACTTTTTGTTCAAAAACTATCAGAATCACACCAATGTTGAAACAGATGCCCTGGTTTGGCGTCATAGGCGAAATACAATGTCCCGTTTTCTTTGTCTAATAACTTTAATTGCTTCCTTTTTAATGGGGGCAGTCGCGCACGCTGCAGAACGTGTAGTGATTTATACAAGTGCAGAAGAGTACCGTAATGCTTATTTTGAGGAACGTCTTAAAAAAGCTTTTCCTCAATACGAAATTATTTTGGACTATATGCCCACGGGCAACCAAGCCGCAAAGTTGATGTCTGAGGGGAAGAACACGCCTTGTGATATTTCCTTGGATTTGGAATATGCCTATTTGGAACAATTACAAGACAATTTGGCTGTCCTTGATCAATTTGATTTTTCAATCTACACAGACGATTTTGTCACGCCGACTCGTAAGTGGTTGCCGGTCTATCGTAATGGTGGTGCCATCATTATGAATACCGAGGTATTAAAAGCTAAGGGATTAGCAGAGCCCCAGAGTTATGCAGATCTTTTAAAGCCTGAGTATAAGAATTTAATTTCAATGCCCAATCCAAAGTTCTCCGGCACGGGTTATATGTTTGTGAAAAACTTGGTCAACATCTGGGGAGAAGATAAGGCGTTTGATTATTTTGATGATTTCTCGAAGAATGTTTTGCAATTTACATCTTCGGGCTCTGGTCCCGTCAAAGCCCTAGTGCAAGGCGAAGCTGCTATTGGTTTAGGTATGACAGGGCAAGCGGTTATTGAAATCAATAAGGGTGCGCCTTTGAAGGTGAAGTACTTTGAAGAGGGGTCTCCCTATACTCTCTATGGTATGGCCATTATCTCTGGAAAAGAAAAACGTCAAGCAGTGCAAGAGGTGATGAAGTTCTTCTATGATCATTTGATTGAAGAAAATAACGCCAAGTTCTTCCCAGAAAAGGTCTTTAAAAATAAGGACTTTACTTTGAAGAATTTCCCCGCCAAGATCCAATACGCCAATATGGGTCCCAATACCATTGAAGAAAAGAAACGCATTTTAGATAACTGGGAATACTAATTGGCTATGAAAGAGCTCACCGTTAAAGGTCTGAAAAAATCGTTTGATGGCAAGGCCGTACTGAAGTCTTTGGATTTCAGCGTTCAAAGTGGAGAGTTTCTCTCTATTCTTGGTGCTTCTGGCTGTGGCAAGTCAACCTTATTGCGTATTTTGATTGGTTTAGAGCAACCCGATGCCGGTCAAATTATGAAGGATGGGGAGGACATTACACATTTGGCGCCCTCAAAGCGCAAGATGGGGATTGTCTTTCAAAACTATGCGCTCTTTCAGAACATGACGGTGTTGCAAAACGTCTCCTATGCTTTACGTTTTCAAAAACAATACGTCGGACAAGAAGAGTCGATTGCTAAAGAGGCTCTGGACTCAGTGGGGTTGACAGATCATTTAAACAAATATCCTTCAGAATTGTCTGGCGGCCAACAACAACGAGTTGCGATTGCTCGCACATTGGCTCAAAATCCGGAAATCATTTTGTTTGATGAACCGATGTCAGCGCTTGACGTCGATACGCGCTTAGCTTTACGAGATGAATTGAAGTCTTTACAAAAGCGCTTTGGTTCTACCATGATTTATATTACGCATGACCAAGAAGAGGCTTTTGCGATGTCGGATCGTATTATGGTGATGCGTGCAGGGGTGATTGAGCAAATCGATACGCCAGCCAACATCATCGCGCATCCAGCCAATGACTTTATTGAAAAATTTGTGATTCATAACATCAATCTTAAGATTGAGTCCCTTTTACCTTTTAGGCGAGCCTTATGAGTAGCAGTCATCGACGATATGCTGCCTATCAACCCGGAAGAGCTGTGAGATGGCTTCTTCTGGGATTGTTTTTATTAGCTTTTGTTTGGCCTTTGACGAATCTTTTTTGGTCGCTAGGGGATGTGAATGTTCTTAGAATCCTTAAAAGTCGCTCGGTATTAAAGGCGCTCACCAATTCTTTATGGGTGAGCTCTTGTGCAACAGTGATCGCTGTTACCTTGGGCGGACTTTTAGCTTGGGGCATTGTTCGCACTCGAATGGCAGGTAAGCGCTTTTTTGAGGCAATCTTTGTTATACCCATGTTAATTCCCTCCTTATCTCATGGGATGGGACTGATTTTGCTTTTTGGTGCCAATGGCATCGTGACCAAAACGTTGGACTGGGACGGTTCTATTTATGGCTTTTGGGGCATTGTGATTGGTTCCGTGCTCTACGCCTTACCAGTTGCCTTTTTGATGATTGCTGACCTTTTAAAGTACGAAAGTCGAGCACATTACGAGGCGGCGGATGTGTTAGGTATTCCTCGCTCTAGCCAATTTATCCATTTGACACTACCTTACTTAGCTAAGCCTATGATCGGGGTGATTTTTGCGATTTTCACACTTGTTGTGACGGACTACGGCGTGCCTTTAATGATTGGAGGCAAATTCACAACGCTGCCTGTTTTGATGTACCAAGAGACGATTGGTTTATTAAATTTTGGTAAGGGTGCAGTGATTGGAAGCCTTTTATTGGTGCCCGCTGTTTTGGCTTTTGTTTTGGAATTGGGAACGCGTCAAAGTCGAGCAGAGGGACAGACGGTGCGCATTGGTGATCGTGCGCATTCTCAATGGTTTGAAGGCTTGATGACGGCTTTATGTTCTGCCGTAAGCTTATTTATTTTGATGCCCATTCTGGCCTTTGTGTTTTTAAGCATTGTTTCTAAGTATCCCATTGATTTATCTGTTTCTTTGGCTCATATTGAGCAAGCTTTGAATTTAAATGCAATGACCTATTTGGGACACTCCCTTTGGATTTCGTTCTTAGTGGCGGTTGTCGGTGTGATTTGTGCTACGGCAGCCGCTTATTTCTCCTCAAGAACATCCTCCAAGCTAGGGCGCTTAGTACACTTTATTGCGCTCGTGACGTTAACAGTGCCAGGGATGGTTTTAGGTTTATCTTATGTTTTAGCGTTTAATAGCACATTCATTTATGGGACATTAGCGATATTGGTGTTGGTGAATATCATGCATTTTTTCGCCACGCCTTACTTGATGATGTGCAACTCATTTGGCAAGTTAAATGAACATTTGGAAGCGGTAGGAGATACCTTAGGGATCAGTCGTTGGCGTCTTTTTCTTGATGTTTTGTTACCCCAAACTCGGGCAACACAGGTCGAGATGTTTGTTTACTTTTTTGTTAACTCGATGGTTACGATTTCAGCAGTGTCTTTCTTAGCTACCGTTGCTAATAAGCCGCTGTCATTGATGATCAACCAGTTTGAAGCGCAAATGATGATTGAATGCTCTGCCTTTGTTTCAGTGTTGATTCTTGTTGTGAATCTTTTAGTCAAAAGTGGAGCTCAATACTTTAAAGCCAAGAAGGGGGCTTACTAATGTTAACTCGCCAACAGTTTGATGTTTTGGCCTATTTAGCTACGCATCGCGACGCCCCTTTGCCTCAAAGAAAGTTAGCGCAAGTGTTAGGGAAGTCTCTTGGGACGGTGCACAGCGTTTTGGCTTTTCTAGCAGAAGAAAAATTCATTGCAGATAAGACGATTACCCAGGCGGGACTTTTGGCACTAGAACCTTATCGTGTCAAACGAGCCGTTTTTTTGGCTGCGGGTTTTGGCTCGCGTTTGATTCCGATTACTTTTAATACGCCTAAGCCTTTGGTTAGGGTCAATGGTGTGCGTATCATTGATACGCTTTTGGATGCGGTCATTGCTGCAGGTATCACGGATATTACGATTGTTCGCGGGTATTTAGCAGAGCAATTTGATCAATTACTTTATAAGTATCCGATGATCAAATTCATCGATAATCCTGCCTTTAATGTTTCCAATAACATTTCATCTGCTTATGAGGCAAGGCATTTATTGGCGAATAGTTATGTGCTTGAAAGTGATCTGTTATTGAGAAACTCGGAGTTGATTACGCCTTATCAATATTGCACAAACTATTTGGCGATTCCAGTCGAAAAAACCGATGATTGGTGCTTTATGACAGGTCGCCAGGATCGCATCACAGGGATGGCGGTTGGTGGCCTAAATTGCCATCAAATGGTCGGCATTTCCTATTGGAATGAGGCCACGGGGAAGCAATTGGCAAAAGATATTGAGCGTGTTATGGCGATGCCTGGTGGTAAAGAGCGCTATTGGGATCAAGTGGCACTTCAGCAATATTTGTCTGACTATCATGTCTATATTCGTGAGTGCAAAGCAAAGGATGTCGCAGAAATCGATACCTATGCCGAATTAAAAGCACTTGATCCTCTATACAATATTTGACAGAAATATTTTGTAGCTATAGTCTAGAGCTTGCTATTTCGTAGACTTCTGCACGATTTCGTTTACCAACGGCAATAACCGCGATGATCAAAACTTCATCGACAACTCTGTAAACCATTCTATATCCGAGTGCTTTCAATTTAATTTTGTAGCAATCATCCATTCCTCGTAAGTGATCTGCCTCCACTCGGGGGTTTTCTGACCTTTCTTTTAGTTTGTTTGCAAATTGTCGTTGAATTGTGTGATCAAGTTTGTTCCATTCCTTTAATGCAGACTTGGCAAATTTAACTTGGTATTTCATAAAAACTTTTCCAAGTCAATGTCAACTAAAGGCTCATTTTGTCTTTCTTTGACTAAGGAAATTAATTCCTTATCATCAATGTACTCGAGCATTCTTTCGTATAGTTCGCTCGGTATGCAATAGAACTCAGGCTTATTACGATTCAAGACAGCTACAGGAAAACCAGCTCCAGAGCGTACAGTTGCAGAAGGATTCTTTTTTAATTCGCTGATACTTGCAGTGGTGTCCGCATAGATAAACGCAGTCATTCGATTTCTCCCAAAAGACCTATTAACAGGTCTTATTGTAGCAAGTTACAATCTTGAATGGTAAAGATCTCTCGATTACCAACAGCAAGAACTGTCCAATTAAAAATAATGTATTTTATATGGCATGGTGGAGATCTAAACGATTCATTGTGGGCGGTGAGGGAGTAAAACTTCTCACTAGAAGCTCTGATAGATTACTGATGAAGGTCACTCTCGTAGATGAAATGAAACAGATAGTGTTTTGAAAGAATAAGTTTGTAAAAGTTACCCACCGCTGGGCTTGCTACGGCCCATAATTGAGAATGAGCGCTACGTCCATCCATGGATAACTTTCACTCAAGAAATGATTAACCCACTTTAATTTTATGATTTACCCATTGGCAAGCGGGAGTGATCCATAGATGCAGACTATGTGGTACTAGCATATTTCATCTCCATGAATGAGGTGAAATAATTTTACAAATCAATAAATTAAAGTGTTCAATGAAGTTTCTTTTCTGAAAATATTAGAGGGAGCGAATTTCGCTCCTTCTAAAGTGATCATTTTAAACTTTCTCAACAGTCTGAGACCACAGCAAATGCAGTGGTCATTATTTTCAAAAATTTTAAAATTACTAGTTTCAAAAGTTTGCCAGAGTCCTTGTTAAGTAGAGTCGAAAGAGATCACTCCAATCGGAATTCTCGCTTAATCGACTCAATTAAGAAGCGAGCTACCTTGTCGCTAGCTTTCGAAGGTTTACTCGAGTCTAAATTCATTTCGATCAGACAATCCAAAACACGTTCACGCATCATAGAAGAACTAATGCCTTCGGTACGTGGGAAAATAACCAATCGTTCTTTGGAAATCTTGTTGGAGTTGTCTGCACCGTGCACTAAAAGGTCGCAATGATGCTCGTCCATATAAGTCTCATCAATCAACCAGGGCGAAGGAATCACTTCTTTGACGTAGCGAATGCTCTCAAGGATCTCTTTTCGTTCTTCATAGCTGAGTTCGGGCATATAGCCTTTGGTACGCTTAACTTCTTCATCGGTCGTTAAGGCGACAACAACATCGCCCATCTCTGCAGCTTTTTTCAAAAGACGAACGTGGCCGTGATGCAAAAGCGTTGCAGACAAGTCAACCAAAATACGTGGACGTTGATTTTCACTCATTTTTTTGCCATCCACTTAAGCTAAAAGTTCACGCAATTTTGCAATCACAGCATCGGGTTCAGGCCAACCTTGTTCACTGCCCATCACCGTAGCATTCGGATTCCAGGGGCCCGTTCGTTTTGGATCTGTCACCCCCACCAAGGTGATTTGACGAGCACCAACAGCGGCGGCTACATGACTAATGCCAGAATCATTAGCAATCACAATTTGAGCATCCTTGCAAAGCGCAGCATATGTGCCCAAATTCGTAGGCTCGAGATGGCGAGCATCGGGACAGGCAGCTTTAGCTTCTTGAACTTCATCGGGAGACGGTAAGACAATGGGTTCAATACCCATGTCACGCAAGGGCTGGCAAAGGGTATTGATATGAACCCAATGCTTGATTTTGCCATGATGAACACCGCGAGCAATCGGAGCGATTAAAGCATAGCGCTCTGGGATTTGAAGTTCTGCTCGCATATTCTTGGCGCCAGCCAAATGGCGTTGCATTAAAGTGAGGCCAAGATCTGGCGTAGGCTTATCCCATGCGGGAGTGCCACCCCAAGCTTTAATGGCCTCGTAAGCCACTTTAAAGAATCGCTCAACTTCATGGACGTCGCTTGCGGGTTGGGGAAGTGTTTTATCTAAGATAAAAAAGCGCCCATCTGTACCAAAGCCGGCAGAACGAATGCCAGCCAAACGGAATTGCAAAGCCGAGGTGAAGGAATTGGGAAACAACAAACCCAATGGGCGATTTAATTGTTTAGATAGATAAGGTAAGCGCTTAAAGTCTTCCGTAACATGACCTTCAATGGGGTCAAATCGCCAACCCATGCCCATCATCAAGTCTTCAGCAAAACGTTTGCCGAGCAAATAGGGGGTAAAGCCACTGGCGTCTAAAAGACGCAAGGCAGGTAATGTCATACAGCAGTCGCCAACATGGTTGGGTAAGCGACACAAAACGATGGGCTTCATGGGTGGGTCCTTCCAAAATAAAAACTGACACACTTACTAAAAGATTTACATATTTTAGCCGATATGACAGGCTTAAAATACAAGCATAACAGCTTATCTTTTAGTTGGAGTGTTCAAATGTCAGTCTTGAAACCGTTTGTTATTGCAACTGCTCTTGCAACGGTCGCATCGGTGGCTCTTGCCAATGATCTTAACGGCATTAATCTTCAACAAAAAGGTGTTTCTTTATCGGTCAACGGTACGGCGACGTTAGTCGTTCCCAACGATCAAGCGCAAATGTACTGGAGTACACAAGCGCAAGCTCCTACGCTTAAAGAAGCTACCGAAGAGGTCATTAAGACCATGAACGCTAACCTTGAGACCCTAAAGTCCATGAAGGGGAATTGGGAGTTGCAAACGCAAGGCTTTAATTCTTATCCCGTTTACAGTGAAACGAAGGGAGAAAAGGCGCCTAAAATTGTTGCTTGGCGTGTATCTCAGTCACTCTTTATGCGAGTGCATGACGTCACGCAAGTGCCTACGATTATTGAAAAATTAAGTGGCTCACTGGAATTGGACCAACTAAGCTTTAGTGTTTCGGATCAGGCTCGCCAAGGTTATGATGCTACTCTGATTCGCATGGCTGTTAATGACGCAACTAAACGGGCAACCATCGTGGCAGACTCTCTGGGGCGCAAAGCCAATAAAGTTGAAATGCAAAATATGCGCTTTTCAGGCTCCTCAGCTCCAAGAATGGAGTACGGTTTAATGCGAGCCAATGCTAAGGTGGCTAATGATGCCATGCCCACTCCCGCCATTGAAGCAGGAAGCAGTACACTGAATATGACTGTTACGACGGATGTCATCATCAAGCGTTAACGACTTTGGTTTTTGTCTAAAGAAGAAAGAGGTTGTTTATTTTTTGGCACAACCTCTTTTTATTAATTAGTGCTTTTCTGGAAGTTTTCCGAACCACTTTTTGTAGATTCTGTCGTATTCTCCATTTTCACGAATAGTCTTAAGGCCAGCGTTAATGGTTTCTAGCATTTTTGTGTTGCCCTTAGCGAGGGCAAACCCATTTTGTTTGTGAGTATATAAGTGCGGAATGAGCGTGATATCTTTTTCTGCCTTGCGTGATAAGTAGTATTCCGTCACAACACGATCAACGAGAACACCTTGGCAGCCGTCCATTTTGAGTTCCATAAAGGCCTCACCAATTTGATCAAATGCAACAAGCTTGGCGTCTTTCACTTCCTTGGCTAATAGTGCTCCAGTAGAGCCAATTTGCGCACAAAGTTTTTTACCGACCATGTCATCGAGGTGTTTGTATTTATCGACGTTTTTTGTGTTAATGACCATTACTAGACCACCTACGTCATAGTAAGGATCGGAGAATGCCACTTGTTTTTTACGTTCTTCCGTAATGGTCATACCGGCAGCTGCAACATCAATCATATTGGTTTGAAGAGCCGGGATAATGCCAGCAAACTGCATATTCTGAATTTTGACTTCGTTACCGGTAGCTTTCCCGATGGCTTTTATGAGATCCATGTCAAACCCCACGATTTCGTTGGTTTCGGGATCTTTGTATTCATAGGGAGCGTAGCCAGCATCGGTTCCCACCAAAATTGTTCCTGCGTTTGCAACGCCAATGACTGCAGCTAAGATGGCGCCTAAAAGTGTTTTGTGCATTTTGCCTCTCCTTGAAGCTTTAAAAATCGTTAATTTCAGTTTAGAAAATGTGGAGTGTCTTCAACAAGGCTTCGGAGCTTCATCGTAAAAAGGAAATGAGGAAAAATTATTTCAACAAATATCGACCAAACGGTCGACAAAAGTAAAAACATTGATTATTCAATGAGATAAAAAATGAGATTGAAAAGTTTTTAGAAAATTTCTTTTTAGTGCAAGTGTAAAAATATGGGCAAAATCACTAAGAAGGATTTAGTAGAAAGAGGCAAAGTCGCTTGGTTTCTAGGTTGTTTAACTTAAATTTTTAAGCAAAAAATAATATTTGAAAAACTCTTTATAAACAATAAGTTAACAAAGATTGTCGACAAAAAATAAAATAATCGACACAAATTTAATTTTTGATTTAAGTCAAAAATGTCTTTCTTAGAGAGTGTGTGAGGATAAAGAGAAAGGGACAGATTATTCGGTAAAGGTATGAAAATGCCAACGTAGAAAGCGTTAGATGCACTTTAACGTTGGCATTTTTGTTGATCAATAGCCCCTAGGGGGTGAAGAGGCTATCTGTTAACGAATGGCTTCTTTATAAGAAAATATTGGAAGCAACAACGTTAACGATCATACCGATGATCATCACAGGCATGGTACGACGAATCAATTCGATCGGCGTTAAACCAGCGATACCGGACACAGCGATGATTACGCCAGAAATCGGACTCATCGGACGAGCTAAGCTTGCTGCCAATTGCACAGGTACCACTAAGGCCATGGTGTTGTAACCAACGCTAGCAGCGGCTTCTGGCAATAACGGAGAGAAGGCAAAGAAAGCTGAGTTACCAGAGCCCGTCACAATGGTTGCCACCACCATGATACCCATCATGACAAAAAGCATGAAGAAAAGACCCAAGCCTTGTTGGGAGGCTGCCATTTGAATCAAGGTAGAAATGCCACCAACCTTGGTTAAACCTAAGGCAAACAATTCTGCGCACACCACCAACGTAACGGTTGAGGTAAAGACCTTACCCATGCCTTCAAAGAAGGATTGCGTATCGGCGCAGCATTGCTTAAACGTGCGGCGCGTTAAGAGGTCTACCACAAAAGCGATCAAGATCGAGACCACGATGGCCGTGACCAAGCTTAACTTAATGCCTGCGTAGACCATGGGGGAGAAGATAATCAAAAGGAATAAGGGCAAAATCGGCAAAATGGCATAGTGAGCGGGGCCAGCATCTGCAAAAGCGTCTTGGGCATTCCCATTAACGCCTTCAACTTTATCTTCAATGCCCTTAGCAGCTTCACGACGGTCAAACCAATGTTGAATCACACCATGGCCCACTGCAATAGCAATCATCACACAGATGGCCACAGGAATTTGGCCTGTCACGAAATACGTCACAACGTCTGTACCTAAAAGGTCAGCCGCACGCATGGCATTAGATGAGCTTGGACCCAAGTCAAGGCAGCAGGTGGAGCCAATCACAGCAGCTGCGGCAGCACGGCGAACTCCTAACGACACCAACAAAGGATAGATAGAGGCCATTAACAAAAGGCCTAAACCCACAGCGGAATTAATAAAGAGCGCCATGCATTGGCCAACAAAGTAGGTTAAGCCTAAGAGAATATAGGGCGAGCGGATGGCAGAAAGCGGACGAATGCAAAGTTTGACCAAGGACTTAGAGGCACCGATTTTATTCATGTAGAAAGAGAAACCGGCAATGGCCATAATGTTGAGGCCCAAGCCACCCAAGCGTCCCTTCATGAGGTCGGTGAAGGCTTGAACTAAGTCAAAGCCAAAAAAGTGAGTAGAGGATTTGGCGGAAACGGGATCTGTGCCCATCAACCAACCAATGAATAATAAAACCAAGCCCAACAACATCAAGACGAAGGGAGGGTAGTAGTTTTTAATAACAAAATACGCAATGAGCGCAACGGCTAAAAGCGTAATAATGACACCAAGCATTTAAGTGCTCCTAAAAACAAGAGAATTCCAACAAGAGAAAGCTTCTTGGGATACGAGTAGAGATTCAGACTTTTGGGGAGTTTTAATGCGTTAGAGTCTGAACAAAATGATGTTTTCTTGCGGTAGTCCTCAATGGAGGGCGCCACAAAGAAAGCATTGACTAACATTTTACAAGTAAAACTGAGCGCTCTAGCTTAAGTTAAGTAGATTGTCTTACGCCCATGTTATTTTTTGTTTCAAAGTCATGGAATCTTTAATTGTAAAGGCAAGCCCATCCCCATAAGTGAGCAGAAAAAGTTTTTTATAGCGTAAAATAGTAGATTAACCTAATGTTGCTTGGAGCAATTAAGAGTGAATCCGAACTATCCTCATCCCATTTTGGCCCGTGAAGGTTGGCCCTTTATTGCCATTACATTCGTTGTCGCTGCATTGTGGACGTCTTTGGCTGGTTTTGGCTTTATCGCCGCTGTGTTGTGGATCCTATTTATTTTGGTGACACAATTTTTCCGCGATCCTGCTCGTGAAGTGCCAGCGATGCCTGATGCGGTGCTCTGCCCGGTGGACGGTCGAGTCATTAAAGTGGAAGAAACGGTGAATCCCTACACCCAAGAAAAGGCTTTAATGATTAGTGTCTTTATGAATATCTTTAATGTGCACTGCCAACGCTCTCCGGTGGCTGGTGTTATTGAAGATGTCCAATATTATCCAGGCAAATTCTTAAATGCAGACTTGGATAAGGCCAGTACCGAAAATGAACGCAATGCCATGATTGTTCGTTTGGACGATGGCACGCGTATTACGGTTGTTCAAGTGGCCGGTTTAGTGGCTCGACGTGTTCTTTGCTATGTGCAAAAGGGCGATGAGCTTCATAAGGGACAACGTTACGGCTTTATCCGTTTTGGTAGTCGAGCTGATATTTACTTGCCGTTAGATGCTACGCCTTGCGTCACGATTGGCGAGAAGGTACTCGGTACGGAAACGGTATTGGCCAAATTAGCCCCGAAGGCTTAATGATCAATAATTAAAAAGGATCGAATTCCCATGAGAAAGATTCGACGTTCTGCACGCGCAAACATGCAATCTCGCATCAAAGAAGCTCGTGCTCGTAGCATTTACTTATTGCCTAACTCCTTTACGATGGCTTCGCTTTTCTGCGCCTTTTGGGGTGTAGCTCAAGCCATGGAAGGCCATTTTGGTCTTGCTGCTGCCACGATTTTCTTATCCATGCTTTTAGATGGTTGCGATGGTCGCGTGGCCCGTTTAACGCATACGCAAAGTACTTTTGGTGAGCAATTTGACTCAATTGCTGACATGACCGCTTTTGGTGTTTGTCCTGCATTGATTGCCTATGAGTTCGCGTTAAAGGACTTGGGTAACTTCGGTTGGGCTGCTGCATTTATTTATTGCGCAGGTGCCGCTATTCGTCTTGCTCGTTTTAATGCCAATATTGGTGTGATTGATAAGGGCTTTTTCCAAGGTTTAGCAAGTCCCGCGGGTGCCGCTTTGGTGATGGGCTTTGTTTGGTTAGCCCAAGCCGGTCAAATTTCTCCTTGGATGGTTCAATACATGCCAGAAATTACGGCGGCATTGTCGATCTACGCTGGTGTGACCATGGTTTCTAATGCGCCGTTCTTTAGTGGTAAGAACATGGGCTTTGTTCGTACGATTCCGTTTTGGGTCGTGTTGGTGGCCTGTGTGATCGTGATTGCTTTCTCAAGTAACCCGACCTTGTCACTGTTTATCCTTTTCTGTGGCTATGCCATCAGTGGCTATATCTACGAAATTTATCTCTGGTGCCGTGGGTTGCCTAACCCTGTGAAACCGGTGCGAGATGAAGCTTAATTAACTAAGCTAACGCCAAGAAGGATCAGTTGAAAAATACTGGTCCTTTTTCGTTTCTTGGACTCTGTTTATAATTGGAACGATTATATTTTTAAGTAAAGAGAACGTGAAATGCCCTTTTTATTTGCGCCCCCAGCTCAAGCTGTATTGCCGATTGATGGTGAAAAAGATCTCTATTTCCCGATTCATCGAATCTATGGTGTCGCTCGCAACTATGCAGCCGTTAATGCTCAATTGGGAGAAAAGACGCCTCCGAGTATCTTTTTGAAGCCTGCTGATGCTGCGGTTTATGCGCCAGACAATGAAATGTTGGAATTGGATTTTCCTGTCGCAACGGATGATTTGCAACATGAAATTGAATTAGTGGTCGCAATTGGTAAGGGTGGCAAGAATATCCCTGTAGAAGAGGCTATGAGCCATGTGTGGGGGTATGCAAGCGGCTTAGATTTAACGCGTCGCGATTTGCAACGTGCAAGCGTAGCTAAGGGCCAACCTTGGGATACTGCCAAGGGTTTTGATGAATCTGCCCCGATGACGGCTCTTAAGCCCGCTTCTCGTACGCCTGATAATGAGCCCATGAAGTTGTGGCTTTATGTGAACAATCAAAAGCGCCAAGAAGGTACAACGGCTGAGATGATCATGTCAGTACCTGAAATGATTAGCTATTTATCTTCCTTGTATGAATTAAAAGCGGGTGACTTGATTATGACAGGTACCCCAGCTGGTGTCGGTACGATTCACCGTGGAGACGTATTGGAAGGTGGTGTACAAGGCGTTGGTGTTTTGAAAGTGAAGTTTAAGTAAGGTTCTGAATCATGAGAATTACGGCTGAAGAAGGAAAAAAGTTACTGGAAGAGTTAGGCGATAACGTCACGTTAATCGATATTCGTCATCCTTTTGAATATGAAGCAGGACATATCCCAGGTGCCATCCTCATTGATAATGATGAAATGTCTGCTCAGGTGATGCATCCCATGTTGCCTAAGGACTTAAAGCGACCCTTGATTATTTATTGTCGCTCTGGGGTTCGTACGCGTGCCGCATTTCAAAAGTTAAAGGCTTTGGGGTATGAGACGGTCTATGATATGGGAGGGATTATCCATTGGCCGTATGAAGTTGAACGCTAGCCATTAAAGCACGTTCAAAGTGAGGAGAAAGCGAACACAACAAAAAAGGGACGATCGTTAGATCATCCCTCGAAAGCTTTGAAAGCTACGCTAAATTAGGCCATTGCCTTGATAGCGGCAGCCAAGCGGCTCTTATGACGAGCAGCAGCGTTCTTGTGCAAAACGTTCTTGCTAGCCATCGTGTCGATAACGATTTGAGCCTTCTTGAAAGATTCAGCGGCAGCAGCCTTGTCGCCAGCAACGATCAACTTACGAACGGCCTTGATGGCGGTGCGATATTGAGAGCGTTGAGCAGAAAGGTGCTGATTGCGCGCAACAGCTTGACGAGCGCGCTTACGAGCTTGTTTGGTGTTAGCCATTGTTTTTTCCTTGCCTTATTAAAAGTGACGGCTGTTAAGTTACAGCCGCTTTCAAAGGCATTAAGCATTTAAAAGGACGCTTCAGCACAAAAGGGAAGCGGCTGGTTATTCTTCAGTTTCCAATGAGTTTTCGAGCATTCTCTCGGGCATTACAAAACGTCCACGAAGAATGACTCCTTGGAAAAGTGCTTAACTATACCAAAAAGTTCGAAAGCTCTCAAGCTCTTAGGTGAAATATGGCCTATTTTGAACGATTTTTGAGTTGAAATGCAGAAGTTTTATAGCCTCCGTCGTAAAACCCATGATCAATCATGGGATATAAGACGGCAAAGTCGTGAGACTTTGTAAATCTATTAGTCGAA
>Monroe_p2__coassemble_637_pt1 | contig 36647 bp, 31 predicted proteins | sample Monroe_p2__metabat2_high_PE_042 | metagenome-assembled genome bin Monroe_p2
TTCGAGCGATAGGTTTGAGAATTATAAGACCCAAACTCTTTTTGTCAAGCTTTTTGAAAAATTTCTTTTTTTAAGCTTCTGATTTGATTTTGAGCAAATTTGAAATTCTTGCTACTGATCAAGTCAGGAATGAGCATTTTAAGGAGATTTTTGGCAGTGTCAAATTCTTTTTTCTATTTCTTCTCTAGAATATTGCTAATTATCTGATTTTCAAAATAAAAAAAGGGCAAATTTTATTTGCCCATTTTTTAGTTACGGTACCTATTAGTTAAGTTCTGCTAATAAAGCATCAATACCTGCTTTAGCATCCATTACTAAACCGTAATCAGCAACTTCAAAGATCGCAGCTTCAGGGTCATTATTGATTGCGACCACTACCTTTGCGTCCTTAATACCGGCAATGTGCTGCATTGCTCCAGAGATACCAATTGCAATGTATAAGTCGGGAGCAATGACTTTACCAGTTTGACCAATTTGCCAATCGTTCGGACACAGCCCCATATCGACTACTGCTCTTGTTGCACCGACTGCTGCACCTAACTTATCGGCAAGTTTCACTAACTTTTCAAAGCCTTCAGCATTATCTAAGCCACGACCTCCCGCTACGACAATCTTGGCCGATTGCAATGACGGTCGATCCGTCTTCACTGCATCAAAACTGACCTTGCGCGTATTCATTGCTGCGGGCCAATTTGTCATCATTTCAACAGATGCTTGCCCATTGTTCGAACATGGTTCAAAGGCCGTTGCGCGGATACTTGCGATCTTGATTGGCTCGTTGTTTTCAACTGTTGCTTCAATACTACCGGCAAAAATTGGGCGTACAAAGGTTTTCTCGTCAACAATAGAAATGACGTCTGATAACGGTGCGACATTTAAAAGTGCGGCAACACGCGGCATCACACTTTTACCGAATGAACTCGATTCAAAGTAAATATGGGTATAGTTCCCATCATTCTTAATAAGGTTCACAACGGCATTGGTTAATGTTTCACTTAAAACATTTTCACCACGATCCTGGTTAACGTAAATCTTGCTAACACCCTCTAGCTTTTGTGCAGATTCAGTAGCATCAGCATCATTACCAATCAAGAGGAGTTCAATCTCTCCTTCAACCTTTTTAGCTGCGGTGACCAAACTAGCTACCGTTGGCTTTAATCCCTTATCGTTGACTTCAGCAATAATCAATGTTTTCATTTTGTTATTCCTCAAAGTACCTTAGCTTCAGTCTTTAACTTATTTACCAATTCACTCATCGAAGACAAAACCAAACCGTTTTTCTTCTTCTCAGGTTGTGCATAAGAGATATAGTTGATCTTGGAACTTAGCTCTACACCCATGCTTTGAGCTTCAATTGTTTCCACGGGCTTTTTCTTTGCCTTCATCATATTTGGCAATGTCACATAGCGAGGCTCTGCTAGTCGCAAGTCTGCCGTAATAACTGCCGGCAACTTCACTGCAACTGTTTGCATACCACCATCAACCTCGCGTGCAACAATTGCCTCTGCCTTGCTAGGCAAATCTAATTTTGAAGCAAAACTGGCTTGAGGGATTTCGCACAATGCTGCAAGCATTTGACCCACTTGGTTACAGTCGTTATCAATTGCTTGTTTACCAAGCAAAATCAAATCGGGCTGCTCCTTCTCTACAACCTTTTGCAATAATTTGGCTACTTCTAGTGGCTCGACCATTGCATCCGTTGTAATGTGAATACCACGATCCGCACCAATGGCCATCGCCACTCGCAAGGTATCTAAGCTTTTAGCTGCCCCAATCGTCACAGCTACTACTTCTGAAGCAATGCCTTTTTCCTTTAATTGCACAGCACATTCCGCTGCAATTTCATCAAAAGGATTAATCGACATTTTCACATTTTGCGTTTCCGGCACTCCGGCTTCATTTAAACGCACCTTAACGTTGTAATCCACAACGCGCTTAACAGCGACAAGTACTTTCATGAAAAATTGCCCTTTTTACTTAATGGCTCGATTATAACAATCCGAAAATTACTCAAGCCTTAAAATTCATCATCGTCTCGGCGATCATCAGTGAGGCGTTCGCCCCAACCTGCACTCGCAAATGCAGCCTTTAAAACCTCTGTCCCTTGTGTCTCAAAAGCAAATGGATCTGATAAGGTTCTTCTATAAAAACGAGCTCCAGCCAGGCCTTGCAATAAACCAATCATTGCCTTGGCGGTTGCGCGAGGTACATGAAAATCCTTCGGTGTCTCACGTCGTAAGTACTGAGTCATAATTTCAATGAGCTCTTCTCGGTCTGGCACATCATGGTTGTCGCCAAATAGTCTTGCATCTACATCGCTTAATAACCAAGGGGTCTTGTATGCAGCTCGTCCAACCATTACACCATCGACTTTCGTAAGAAGCGTTTCTGCTGTATCCAAATCATCAATTTGGCCATTAATCACAATGGTTGCATCAGGAAAGTCACGTTTAAGATCAAAGGCAACCTCTCTTCTTAAAGGCGGTACCTCGCGATTTTCCTTAGGACTTAAGCCTTTTAACCAGGCGTTACGAGTATGGACAATAAAGACGCGAACTCCTGCGTCATATAAGGTTCCAACAAAGTCAGAGACAAATCCATAGTCTTCAATTTTGTCAATACCAATGCGGTGTTTCACCGTCACATCGATATCCACAACATCCATCATTGCTTTACAACAATCAGCTACCAACTTAGGTTCGCTCATTAAGCAAGCACCAAATGAACCGCGTTGTACACGCTCACTCGGACAGCCACAATTGAGATTGATCTCATCATAGCCCCATTGCTGAGCTAACTTTGCGCACTGGGCTAAAGCCTCAGGATCACTCCCACCAAGTTGCAAGGCAACTGGATGCTCTTCAGGATTAAAGTCCAAGTGGCGATGTTGATCACCATAAATAATTGCCCCAGTTGTTACCATTTCGGTATACAAGCGAGCATGTTTACTCAATGCACGATGAAAATAACGACAGTGACGATCTGTCCAGTCTAACATCGGTGCAACGCAAAAGCGCCAAGATTTATTTTCTGTCATTGTCTTTCAAAAAAAGCCACTCAAACTCAGAGGTTAAAGTGGCTTTTACATCCAATTTATAGATTATTGAGCTTGAATGTAATCCTTCAAGCGCTCTGCAAAGTCCGGGCTACGTAACTTGCGAATGGCAGCGCTTTCAATTTGACGCACACGTTCACGCGTCAAACCCATTGAGCGACCGACTTCTTCAAGCGTATGGTCATGGCTTGTACCAATACCGTAACGCAAACGCAAAACGGTAGCCTCACGTTCAGTCAAACGGTCCAAAGACTTCTTAATTTCTTCTTCCATTGCAGTGATCATGAAGCGACGTTGGGGATCCAACTCGTCATCGCCACGAACGAAGTCAAGCTTGGTTGCATCTTCGTCATCACCGATTGGAGCGTCAATGGACTCAACACCACGCATAGCTTGAATAAGAAGTTGAACCTTAGACAATGGCACGCCAGACAATTCTGCCAATTCGTTATCAGACGGTTGCTTGCCGTTTTCTTGCAAGTATTTTTGCTTAATACGACGAATCTTATTGTAGGATTCAGTCATATGCACCGGAATACGAATCGTATTACCATAGTCTGCAACAGCACGCGTGACAGCCTGACGAACCCACCACGTAGCATAAGTTGAGAACTTATAACCACGGCGGTATTCAAACTTATCCACTGCCTTCATCAAACCAAGGTTACCTTCTTGAATCAAATCCGGCATGGCTAAACCACGGTTGACGTAGCCCTTGGCAATAGAAATCACCAAACGCAAGTTTGCCTCAATCATCTTAGCCTTGGCTTTAGACAGGCTTGCTTGAGCGACTGTCATTGAGCGATGCAGATCGCGTTGCTCACTAATTGATAAGCTAGCAAGCTTTTCTTGTTCTTGCATACGCGTTTGCAATTCAACAAAGACACCGCGATATTGATCTAGCGCTTCACTCCATGGGTGACCTGCCGCCACTTCCTTATCTAACCACGTCAAATCAGAGCAGCTTGTATTGAAGAATTCAACAAACTTGTTTTGAGGCATATGAGCTTTATTGACTAACACATCGCGCATTGCGTACATCGTGTCCGTTACCTTGCTCATGTGTTGGCCCAAAACCTCGGATAAATGTGCCACGGTTTTGACGGAGAAGCGAACAATGGACAACTCGTCATTGATCTTTTGACGTGCACGCTCGAACTTATCGGCCTTTGCGGGATCACCAAAGTTTTCACGCAATTCAACCAAATAGCCGTCTAAGCGAGCGAACATTTCAAGAGCGCGCTCTTTCATTTCATCCAATTGCTCGACCGTCATAGCAGCTGCACCGATATCGGTATTCAAATCACCCGAATCGTCTTCCATTTCCTCTGCTGCAATGTCAGTAAAGCCGTCAATGACGTTATCGATGGTTTCTGCACCAGATTGGATTTTTTCTGCTAAGCCCAAAAGTTCCTGAATGGACAACGGGGAAGTCAAAACGACCTGGACCAAACGAGCACGATGTTGTTCGATACTCTTGGCAACTTCAATTTCGCCTTCACGGGTTAACAACTTATGCGAGCCAACACCACGCAAGTAAGCGCGCAACGGATCCTTAGATAAACCTGCTGATTCTTCCGGCGTAAGAATCGTAGCGGCATCTTCTTCGTCAATATCGTCGTCAACCGTTGTTTGTTGCTCCGAGAGCATTTGAACGGTGTCTTCGTCAGGCGTTTGGTCAAACACTTGCACGCCGAAACGAGCCAAGCCTAACGTGATTTCCGTAAGAGCTTCCTCACTGCGCAATGCGCTTTCGGGCAACAAGTCGTTAATTTCTGCAATCGTTACCCAACCACGAGAACGACCAAAGCGGACGAGTTGGCGGTAACCATTTTCTGCACCGTCTTCATGCAAAGGCTGATTCGGCAACAATCCTTCAAGCGGATCCTTACGCTTTTTACCTGTGCGAGACTTCCTTGTAACAACTTTCGGTGCCACCACAACAGCGTCATCGTCATCAAAGTCGTCTGTGTTGCTTTCTAATTCTTCAAGTTCATCGGCCAAATCTTCGTCATCGAGCGTTTCTTCAACATCTTCTTCGTCTTGTTGACGGTTAGCCTTAGATTCGATCTTAACTTCACCCTTGAACTTAAAACCCAACTCTTCATGAGATTGAAGCCAATCCATTAAATCTTTGTCACCTTCAACATCCAACTCAGGATCATCGGCAAACAAATCAACATCTACGTCTTTAGCAGTAGCTTTTTTCTTTTTCGTGGCTTTAACTGGTGTTTTTTTCATTTTTAAATTACAAAAAAGTTCCCTGCCTGAAATTCACTAGAAAATTTCAAACTGGAAACCGTTTTCAATTTGCATGTATTTCCTCAACAGAAATACGAGTTATCCTCAATCAACCACTATCCACGTCTACCCATATTTAATAAGAGCAATAGCTCAAAGGAGCCCTCAATAAGTCGGTGGTGGGGCCAAAATTTCTAATAATATGAATGAGTTACGATTTATGATTTTGGTTGAATATTTTTTAGAAGTCTTTCAACATCTACTGTCAATGACTACCAATAACACGCATGCAATCATTGACGATTTTTTGTCCTTCTATGAACACCTTACATCGAAATGCAAGGTTTGTAGGTGCATATCCCCTACATCTTGTGATACCTAAAAGCCAATCATTGCTGTTAGCCCTTTAAAATCACAGGCGTGTCCACAACACCCAATCAAGCATCAAAGAAGAAAAAGTAACCTCTCTAGACTCGAATGAGTGAATGCAGGGAATTGCTATGCCCTACCGTGCCAGTACCTCATTGATTATCTTTTCTGATGGCTAGCAAAAAGCTCAATTCAGAAAATAAAGTCAATCAGACGCTTTTATAACGATCGGAAATGGGGAGAAAATAGATATGCAAAGACTCGCCTAAAAAGACGAAAGACCCACCGACCGCGAGCTAATTAAGATACACCATAAAAGCAATTTAGGGGAAATTATTTTTAAATTCCCCCTAAATCATTTGATTGAAATCAAAAACTCTTAGTGCTCCGAGCCTTCTTCTAAAAAACTACGCAGTTTATTTGCACGACTAGGATGACGAAGTTTTCGCAAAGCTTTTGCTTCAATTTGGCGAATACGCTCACGCGTTACAACAAATTGCTGACCTAGATCTTCTAACGTATGTTCCGTATTTGTATCGATGCCGTACCGTAACATGAGAACCTTGGCTTCACGAGGTGAAAGCGTTGCCAAAACTTCATGCATTGTCGCTTTTAAATTTTCCTCTTGAGCGGCCTCTAGAGGCGTTTGAGACAATTTATCCTCGATAAAATCCACTAAATGGGAATCCTCATCATCTCCTAAGGGCGTGTCCATAGAAACTGGTTCACGTCGAGCTAGTAATATTGTTTTTACTCGATTAGCACTTAAACCAACTTCTTTAGCCAACCATTCAACACTAGGCTCTCTACCTTGATTGTCTAATTGGTATTGACGCGTTAAATGATTAATTTTGTGCAATGTTTCAACCATGTGCACAGGAATGCGAATGGTTCGACCTTGGTCGGCAATCGAGCGAGTAATTGCTTGACGAATCCACCACGTTGCATACGTTGAGAATTTATAGCCACGACGATACTCAAACTTCTCTACCGCACGCATTAAACCAATATTGCCCTCTTGAATTAAATCCAAGAACTGCAAGCCTCGATTTAAATAGTGCTTAGCTATTGAAATCACCAAACGTAAGTTAGCACTAACCATCTGCGACTTTGCTTCATCGACCTTATGCTCTGCTTGGCACATATGCTGATACAAAGACTTCATTGACTGATAAGGCAATCGCGTCTCTTGCATTAGCGATAGATACTGTTGAGAAAGGGACATTAACGCATTCGACTCTTTTTCTAAAACAGAATGCTTTGCAATGAGTCGCTTGACAGCCTCTTCAGTCATAGCCTCTTGTTGGTAGAACTGAACAAACTCCTCTTCTTGCAGTTCACAACATTCGACAATCACTTCTCGGGCTTTAGCTTCAATACGACGATACTCTTCTGCCTTATCATGCATCAAGTTCGACAAAGTTCGAACGGTGGAGGTGGTAAATCGAAAAGGAAGCAATAGCGCTCCAATGGCGACTTCCAGATCTTGGAACGCTTTACTCGAAGCGTCTAATTGCATCATTTGGTTATAGTAAGCTTCGCAAGTAGCAAAAACGTCGAGAACTTTTACTTTCAGTTCTGCCAACTGCTCAACGCTCATGGCGGATGCGCCTATTGAAAACTCTTCAATGCTTTCATCAAAAGAAAAGTCTTCACTGTCTTTATCGCAAACAGAGGCTTGCTCAACTGAGTCAATGCCATCAACAATTGCCTCAACACTGACAGCATCTTCAGCCAACATATGCCCCATATCAATTAACGCTTTAACAGCGACAGGACAATGGGCGATGATGTCCATCATCTCTTGATAACCCTGTTCAATCTCACGGCTGATCGCGATTTCATCTTCACGAGTCAGAAGCGCCACTGCTCCCATCTCTCGTGTGTACATACTCATTGGGTCGGAGGTGCGAGCGACATCACTTTCAACCAATGATAAAACATCCTCTTCATCTTCTTCGTCATCTTGAACAAGTGTCAAAGGAGAATCTGTTAAAAGGATTTCATCTTCAGCTGGAGCAGATTCAAGAACATTTATGCCCAAAAATCCAAAGGCATGCTCGAGCTGATTGACGGCATTTTCGTCATCTTGCTTCTCGCTTGGCACAACCTCGGCAAGCTCTTCATAGGTAACGTAACCACGTTTTTTGGCAAGTACAATCAGCTCACGTAACTTTTGTTCGTACTCTGGATCGTTTGTTTGACTAAAAAGGGATTTGGTCAGTGTAAGCTTTTTCTTTGACAACTTACTGACTTCTGGCAAACTCTTAATTTCTGGTGCGACAATTTCACCAGATTCATCAAAGACGATTTGAATTAAATCATCTTTTTTCAATGCCTTATCTGTCTGTTTTTTAGCAACAGAAGGACTCAAAATATCATTTTTAGCCATTGATCTACCCGAACTCCCCTTGGATTTGGCTATCCAAGAAAAAATCGTTAGCTGAATCACCTGAAAGTGCAATCTTTCAAGCATCGTAAACCCAGTATTTCCTTAGCTCTTTGAATGCAAAGAACAAAATACAATGAAATACTGATCTTTGAAAAAGGGGTTTAACTTTTCAAAGACCTCTGCTCATTATGAGCAGAAAACAAAATCTCCCTCGATGAGCACAAAATTTTCAATCACATTGAGCACTATCGAGATTTTTTGGGGATTGCTTGTGTGGTAGTCTTACTACGGCAAGTAAGCTAAGTGTTGCTTTTTCCTAGAAAAATTAAAATCTTTCCCAGTAAATGCAAAGCTTTCTCATTATACTGTGAAAAAGTGAAAGGGGATTTTTTTTACATTCTCTCCTATCTCAAATAGAAAACTCGGCACAAAGGCCGAGTTTTTTATCCTTCAATGCGTGAGTCAAGCGCAAAATCCACGGCTTGAGTGCTTTCTTGAATCAATGACTGATGAATCTGCTGTCTTCGTTTAAACAGTCGCCCCAAATAGTCAGAGTCCACCGGCTCGCCTCGTTCCTCAGCAACCAGTAGCTCCATCACCATAGCATCGAGCTGTGCTTTCTCTAACTTCAAAAATGCACATTTAATCTCAAATTCGGCAATCTCAGGCTCTGTCTTTAAGTCCTCTTCTTGGCTCGCCAATGAAAGCATCATGTCATACATGGGGTCGCCCTCCAAAAATGACAATAAGTACCCACTGCTCATGCGAGCATCGATGACATTGCCGTCTTCATCGGTTAAATGGGCTTGAGCTAAATGCCACAGACGTACAATCGCAGACTCCCATTCATCGACCGTATCCAAAAGCTCATCAGCGATAAGATCGGAATACTTCAAAAGCCACTGTGGGTTAGCAATGAAACACTGAAGTAATCGACGTTTGATGTTTGTAAAAACTGGCCCCGTCGTAATTGGACGTGGAGGACGCTTCCAACGTTGTCCCTGTATAGAATCTCTACCATAACCGCGAGATTGTTCTTTTTGTACAGGAACCTCTTGCACTAACGCAATTCCACACAATGTTGCTAACTCGCCCGGCTCCATGCGGATGGCGGCTGCTAACTCTTGAACTAACAATTGTCGTAATGCAAGAGCCGTCATACGAGCCAACAAGGGCTTTGCGATGGCAACTGCCTGGGCTCGCTCTTCGGCTGTACGAAACCCTCTACCTTGAGTGACTTCACGAACAATATCAAGAACAAAGAATTTTGAAAGTGCAAATCCCGCATTTAACTGCGACTCAAAAGCCTCTACGCCTTGAGTTTTAATTAAGCTATCAGGGTCCTCGCCTTGAGGCAACATCACGAAAAAGGCCTTCTGACTTTCTGTAATAATCGCCAAAGTTGCTTCCATTGCTCGGCGCGCAGCCTTAAACCCTGCCGCATCACCGTCAAAAGAAAAGTACACATTGTCCGATAGTTGGAAGAGACGCTTTACATGCTCTGGCGTAATTGAGGTTCCTAGAGCTGCCACGGACTCTGTAAAGCCTGCCTGGGATAATTGGATGACATCCATGTAGCCTTCACAGACAATCGCACGTCCTTTTTTATGTATAGCATCTCGAGCTTCGTAAAGACCGTACAGTTCCTGACTTTTGTGATAGACCGGCGTTTCTGGAGAGTTCAAGTACTTGGGCTCTTCACCTGCAATCATAGTGCGAGCACCAAAGCCAATCACCTTACCGCGAGGATTGCGAATCGGAAACATAACGCGGTTACGAAAACGATCGTAGCGTTTATCATCCTTAACAATAACTAATCCACACTCTTCAAGCTTTGGCTCTTCATAGCCTTGATTAGGAAAAATCTCCTTAAGCCCATGCCAAGAGTCTGGTGAAAAACCGATCTGAAACTTTTTTGCGGTCTCTTCGGTAATGCCACGACCTTTGAGATACTCAATGGTATGAACATCATGGAAAAGATTGCGATGGTAAAACTCTGCCGCACTTTCAAGAAAGTCGGTAAGACCACGAGCTTTTTCCTGTCTTGCTTTAGCTTGTCGATCTTCAGGAACTTCTAAACCAAGATTATCCGCTAGCTCTTTAATCGCTTCAGGGAATGTCAATCCCTTGTATTTCATAAGAAAAGAGATGGCCGTTCCGTGTTCTCCACAACCAAAACACTTAAAAAATTGCTTGCTTTGGTTAACGGCGAACGACGGCGTTTTTTCCTTATGAAAAGGGCAACATGCAAGCCAATTGGTGCCTTTGTGTTGCAACTTCACATAACGACCGATAACCTGGACGATATCGGTTCTTGAGAGTACCTCTTCAATAAAACTCTCTGGAATCACGTCTCTTTCCTCACTTATGAACTCAAAAAAAGGGCCGACTAGCGGCCCCCTTACGCAATGATTAAGCCGTCAAACGTTGCTTAATTAAAGCGCTGACCTTACCCATATCAGCGCGGCCAGTGAGCTTAGGCTTAAGCATACCCATCACTTTACCCATAGCAGCCATACCGGTAACTCCGGCAGCAGCAATCGCTTCATCGATCATTTGACCGATTTCTTCTTCGCTGAGGGGCTTGGGCAGGTAGTGAGACAACACATCAATTTCAGCTTGTTCTTTTTCAGCTAAGTCCGGACGATTAGCGGCGTTGTATTGCTCGATAGAGTCATGGCGTTGCTTAACAAGCTTGGCAATCACAGCCGTAATTTGAGCGTCATCCAATTGCACTTGTTCATCAACTTCTTTTTGCTTGATGGCGGCCATCAATAAACGGATAGCACCCAAGCGACCCATGTCCTTGGCCTTCATGGCAGCCTTCATATCGGCCATAATTTGTTCTTTAATCGTCATTTTGAAACCTTATAGAAAAAAATAACGCGTGCAAGACTACCGAAAAGTAGAGATTTGCACGCGTGATTCTGACTAAGAGCCTAAGCTCTCTTTGCCAAAACGAGTGTCACGTGTTTGACACTCTATTTTTCCGAAATTAGTAGAGCTTCTTCGGGAGCATTTGGCTGCGCAAGCGCTTGTAGTGACGCTTAATGGCAGCAGCCTTCTTACGCTTACGTTCGGCCGTGGGCTTTTCATAGAACTCACGAGCACGCAATTCGGTCAAAAGACCGCTCTTTTCAATGGTACGCTTGAAACGGCGAAGAGCGGTTTCAAACGGTTCGTTTTCTTTAACACGAATAGTGGGCATCAGGCACCTTACCTGTCAATAAAAGGGGTTGCGGTAATGTTTTACCGATCTGATTGACGCGCGAAACCATCTCGGAATGCGACATCAATCTCCGAAAGTTTGCAATTTTCGCATAAAATACGAAAAAAAGAAAATGTTCGAGTAAATTAACGATACATTTTCGAAATATTTGGTGATTCTACTGATTTTTTTTAATTTATGCTCATTTTAGGTCTCGAATCGTCTTGTGACGAAACTGGTGTTGCCCTTATTGATGATAAAAAGGGCCTTTTAGCGCATGCAGTGCATACGCAAATTGACATGCACAAACTCTACGGCGGTGTCGTTCCCGAGCTTGCTAGCCGAGATCATATTCGTCGTGTCATTCCCTTGGTTGAACAAGTTCTTAAGGAAGCAGGCAAAACTAAAGCTGATTTAGACGCTATTGCAGTTACACAAGGCCCAGGCCTTGCCGGCGCCCTATTGGTCGGCGTCAGTGTGGCCCATGCGCTTGCCTATGCACTGGATATCCCTGTCATTGGCATCCATCATATGGAAGGTCACTTACTGGCAAACTTACTGGCCGACCCTGCCCCTGAGTTCCCCTTTATTGCCTTATTGGTCTCTGGCGGACACACGCAAATCATGAAGGTCACGAAGTTTGGTGAGTATGAACTTTTAGGCGATACGCTCGATGATGCAGTGGGCGAAGCCTTTGACAAAACCGCTCAACTCTTAGGCATGGCCTATCCTGGTGGTCCTGCAGTTTCTGCATTGGCCGATAAGGGCCAGTCCGGTGCGATCGAGTTACCTCGCCCCATGTTGCATTCTGGCAACCTCGACATGAGTTTTTCTGGCTTAAAAACTGCAGTGCTCAACGCCGTTAATAAAGCCGAAGATCCCAATGATGAGACATTCCGTCAAAATCTTGCTCGCGCTTTTGTCGATGCTGTGGTTGACGTGTTGGCTGCTAAGGTCGTCAAGGCAATGAAAACGCATCACATGAAGACGCTTGTCGTTGCAGGCGGTGTCTCAGCTAACAAGCAACTGCGCAATCGCCTTGTTTTTGAAATGCGTAAGCGTGGAATGGAAGTCTTCTTCCCCCCGATTAAGCTTTGCACAGATAACGGCGCCATGATTGCCACTGCCGGGCTTGAACGCGTTAAACACATGAGTGAAGAAGAAATCGCACAGCACTTTAAAAATTTAAAGTTTGGAGTTAAACCTCGCTGGCGATTAAAAGATGCAGCGGGTGATATCCGCTCTTAATGGCTAAAACAAATAACGGTGCTCAAAAGCACCGTTATTTATCTCTTGCTTAGACGTCTTTTTCGTTAGCGCAATCCACTGGCTTTGCACCTAACTTTTCAGTTAGCACTGATGTATCAATTTTGACGACAAAGCCACGTCGCCCCCCATTGATATAAACATGAGGCAGTGTTAACAGGGTCTTTTGAATGTAAATCGGCATACGTTTGCGTGTACCAAAAGGCGACGTACCGCCGACTTGATAGCCACTGTTACGTTGTGCCTGCTCGGGTTTACACGGTGCAACATGCTTTGCGCCAATTTGCCGAGCCAAGTTTTTCGTACTGACTTCACAATCACCGTGCATCAAAATCACCAGAGGATGGGCGTGCTCATCTTCCATGATGAGAGTCTTGACAACTTCATGATGATTTAAACCAAAGACCTCGGCAACATGCGCCGTGCCGCCGTGTTCAACATACTCGTACGAGTAAGGTTCAAACTCGACTTTATTTTTTTTAAACCAATCTGTCGCTGGTGTAGCACTTTGGTGTTTTTCTTTAGCCACAATCTTCTCCTACTTATAGTCCAGCCGGTAATGGGAAACTAATACGATCAGGAACGCCAGCCAACGTCTCAACAGAATCGGCACCGTTGGCTTTCAAAAATTCTACAACGCCTTGCACTAAATGCTCCGGAGCTGAAGCGCCAGCAGTAATACCAACACGATCAACTCCCGTTAGCCAATTCATATCAATTTCTTCAGAGCAATCAATCAAGTAAGCAGGAACCCCTTCTTGTTGAGCGATATCTCGAAGACGCTTTGAATTAGAGCTTGTTGCTGACCCCACCACCAAAACTGCATCAACTTGTGCCGCCAACTGTTTTACCGCCAATTGACGACTCTGGGTAGCGTAACAAATATCCGCTGGAGATAGCGATTTAATCCCCGGGAATTTCTTTTTTAAATTAGCAATGATCGAACGCGTTTCGTCCACAGAGAGCGTTGTCTGAGTAACATAACCCACTTTGCTTGGATCCGGCACATTTAACGCGTTAACTTCATCTTCTGTGTAAACACGATAGATATTGTCGTTCACTTGTCCCATCGTCCCTTCGACTTCTGCGTGCCCCTTGTGCCCCACAACTAAGACGGTAAGACCATCTTGGTGCATTTTGACAACTTCACGATGAACTTTCATCACAAGTGGGCAAGCTGCATCAAAAATACGAAATTGTCGTTGTGCAGCATAGTCTTTAACACTTTGCGGAACGCCGTGAGCCGATAAGACAACAGTCGAGTCATCAGGAACTTCGCTTAAGTGTTCGACAAAAATCGCTCCCTTTGCCTTTAATTCATTGACAACCGTTTTGTTATGAACAATTTCATGACGCACGTACAAAGGTGCGCCATAGACCTGTAGCGCTCGCTCAACAATTGCAATCGCGCGATTAACTCCGGCACAAAAACCTCGAGGCTGAGCTAAAAGAATTTTCATAACAAAACTCACAATCCGATAAATTAGAAACAGCGACAAGTTTAACGCAATTGCTTCTCGAATCCGTAGCCGAAAAGATTTCCTTGCAAATTTTGGCCATTTTCATTGACACATATTTCAAATACGCCTATACTGCGCTCACCTTTAAACCCATTGGAATCAGTGTTTGAAAATTTCTCAGAAAGATTTGCTAGTTGTAATCTATCTGCGTATAATGATACACACTGTTTTCCCACCGAGGTGGATTAACTTCGGATGGGTTGTTTTGTTTAATTTTTTGAACGGAGTTAGCGATGGCACGAGTGTGTCAAGTCACCGGCAAAGCGCCGATGGTCGGCCACCGCGTTTCTCACGCAAACAACAAGACGAAGCGTCGCTTCATGCCCAATCTTCAATATCGTCGTTTTTGGGTTGAAAGCGAAAATCGTTGGGTTCGTTTGCGTTTGACGGCGGCAGGTCTCCGTACGGTCGACAAGCTCGGCATTGATGCGGTCTTAGCGGACCTCCGCGCCCGCGGCGAAATCTAATAGGAGTTCACCATGGCAAAGGGAAACCGTGAAAAGATCAAGTTAGAATCGACCGCTGGTACGGGTCACTTCTACACGACGACGAAGAACAAGCGTACGAGCACTGGCAAGATGGAAATCTCCAAGTTTGACCCGGTTGCACGTAAGCACGTTGTTTACAAGGAAACGAAGCTCAAGTAATTGAGTGGATATTCCAAAACAAAAAAGCTCGATTTTATCGAGCTTTTTTGTTATCTGGATTCTTGGAATACTCTTTAGCGTCTAACGCGCTCCCCTATCTATTTTCATTGGGTAAGTACGCTGCTCGCGTTTTGATGACAATCCACCAAAGCAGTCCAACCATCACCCCACTTAGTAATAAAACCAAATCATACTTCCAGGCACTGCCCATCACCATTGGCACCCAAAACGCTGCGCAAAACGCAAAAGCAGAGGTTTGGAAAAATTGCTGAATGCTAGCGGCCATTCCCCGATTTTTCGGGAAATAATCGAGGTTGTAAACCGTTAAGATAGGACGTACAACGCTCATGCAAACACTATAGATAATCGCAGCGAGCAAACACCAAGGGTAACCCACCTCCATCTCGGCATTTAACCAAACTCCGATCACACCGGCTGCAATCATGATCATAATTTGGCTAAGCATCGTAAGACGGTCACCAAAGCGACGCGTTAATTTAGTACAAATCATGGAACCCGCCACTGAAAAGCCAATCAGAGGAATCATGAGATACCCAAAGTCAGTCACCCCCATGTGCATGATGTTTTCAACATAGTCAGGCGCCCCAGCAGAAAACAAAATAGACCCCATAAAAACAAATCCATTACAAAGCACGCCTGCCGTAAAGGGAACGTTTTTCATGGATGACGCATAGCTTTTGGCTAACGCTAGAAAATGAAATGTCTGTCGACGCTCTTTAGGGTGAGTTTCCTTTAAAAACACTGCACTCAAAAGTGCCAACAAAAGAGCCAGCCCCATCAAAAACCAAAAGACACTTCGCCAACCTGCTAGCACAACAAACCACCCTCCAATAATCGGTGAAAAGGCAGGTGCCAGGGCAAAGATAATCGCAATCAAACTTGTCAATTCTTGAGCTTGAATGTCATCGTACAAGTCACGCGTGATGGCCATTGCTAAGACCGCTCCACCTGAAGCAAATAGCCCCATCAAAATTCGTGATGTTAAAAAGACGGTGTAATTGGGACTTAATGCACAAAGTGCACACGTAAGTGCATAAAGGATAAGGCCCCCTACCATAACGGCCTTTCGTCCTAAAGCATCAGAAATAGCACCGACGAAAAGGGATGAAAAAGCAAAGGCCATCAAATAGGTGGATAGCGTCTGATAGGTCATGGCGTCACTGACACCAAAATCCTGCCCAAGCGCCGATAAGCCAGGCATATAGGTATTGGCTGAAAATGGCCCAATCATGGAACAGGCCGCCAACAAAAAGGCAAGTGATTTAGAGATGCTTCGCATAGAAAAAGGGCAGAACCGATTATGTTTCTGCCCTATATCGTAACACTACAATTTAAGCATTTTCTGCTTCGATCGTGTCTTTTTCGCTAGATTCACAATTATCTTCGCGTTCTAGCTTGGCTTTACGGCGTTCTAAAACAGCACCAAAGAATCCGTCTGTACCACTTTGATGCGGAGCCATCACAAAGTAAGGCGCCTCAGCTTGAGTGCATTGAGGTAATTCCACACCTTGCTTACCCAACACTTCAATGGCATTGACCAAAACAAAATCCGGATGCGTTTCAAGGAACGCTTCAACAACAGCTTGGTTTTCTTCGCGCAACAATGAGCACGTTGCATAAACCAAACGACCGCCGTCTTTGACCAAACGACTGGAGCTATCTAAAACGCTCTTTTGGATGTCGTTGATTCGAGCCAATTCCTCTTCGCTCATGCGCCACTTTAAGTCAGGATTACGACGAAGCGTACCCGTACCTGAGCAAGGGGCATCGACCAACACACGATCAAACTTACCTGCCAAACGCTTAATACGAGAGTCACGCTCCGACTTAATGGCGATCGGATGAACGTTACTTAAGCCAGCTCGACGCATGCGAGGCGTTAAGCCACCCAAACGCTTTTCGTTAACATCAAAGGCATATAAGCGGCCGGTTGAACGCATTAATGCACCCAACGCTAACGTTTTGCCACCGGCACCGGCACAGAAGTCGCAAACCATCTCACCACGACGCGGTTGCACCAAGCGAGCAATCAATTGGCTACCTTCGTCTTGGACGTCGATTTTACCTTCACGGTAAAGCGGCCAGCTGGTCAAACCTGGTTTAGTCGTTAAGCGAACACCATCGGGAGAAAGCGGTGTTTCAAACGCTTCCACGCCATGTTCAGCCAAAGCTTCAAGTACTTCTTCACGCTTTGCCTTTAAGAGATTGACTCGTAAATCCAAAGGAGCGCCTTCCTTCATGGATTCAAAAAGGTCAGCAGCACCATCACCGAACTGCTTATTTAAGCGATCAAAGAGCCAGAAAGGTAGCTCAGATTGAACCAACGCAGTCGCATTTTCTACCTTACTGCGAAGGATGTTATCCAAGGGTTGCGCATCGTTGCCCACCGTTTTGGCATCTAATGCATCTCGTCCATAGATGCGGGCCAATGCAACCATTGCGGTTAACTTAGGAGCACGAGCCGGAACAATCGGCTTCATCTGCCAAGTAATGGATGAGAGGTGACGCAACGTGTAGAAAATCGCCTCAGCAATCATGCTCCGGTCACGAGAACCAAGCTTATGATTTAAGCGGAAAAAGCGACTCATTAAGACGTCTGCCGGGCCATCGAGCTTTAAAACCGTTGCTAAAGCCTTGCCCAATTCCTCAACGATCATGCCGGTCACACGTGGTCCGCCACTACGAGCTTGACGGCGTGTCGGATCGATATGAGCTCCCGCTGCACGTTGACGCTCGACCTTGGTCATGGAGCGGGCTTCTTGCAGTTGACGAGTACGAGCTGCGCGTTGGCGATCGGTCAATCGACGGGGGGAACCCTGACGAGAGCCATAAGACTTTTTCTTTTCAAACATAATTTAGCATTGACCTAAAAGCGTTAAGGACATCGCTGTGTCATTGTCCATGACAGCGCGTTCATTTTCATAGCGCACCTTACCAGTAACGCAAGCTTTGACAGCTCGAGCATAGATTTGGTGTTCATAAACCAACACTCGGTCTGCCAAGGTATGCTCATCGTCGGTCGGCAAAATAGGTACAACAGCTTGAGCAATGATGGCGCCACCATCTAATGCAGCCGTCACAAAGTGAACCGTCGTCCCATGGACGCGACAGCCTGCGTCGATTGCTCGTTGATGCGTATCCAATCCCTTAAAGGACGGCAAGAGTGCAGGGTGAATATTGAGAATCTTTCCAGGGAATCGATCCACAAAACCAGCCGTTAAAATACGCATAAAGCCAGCCAAAACAATTAAGTCCGGCTTGTAGGCACTAACGGCCTTATAAAGCTCTTCTTCAAAAGCTTCACGCGTTTCAAAGAGCTTATGATCGATCACCTTCGTGTCAATCCCGTAGCCAGCCGCCAACTCCAAACCCTTGGCATCAGGGCGATTGGAAATCACACCCACAATCTTGGCATCGATCGTATTGGCCCAATCCTCACATAAAGCAGTTTCTTGAATTGCCAAGAAGTTACTGCCACGCCCCGAAATTAACACAACAATTTTTTTCATGAAAAAATCTCGATTTAACAAAGCTTAAATAGATATTGAGGGAGAAAACTCTCCCTCTGTAACAGTCTGTTTATTTTAGCATGAGAGCCTCTAGTGACTGTCCGATTTTCCAAAAAGTTCTCGAGCAATTTTCATCGGACAATACTTAGGACCGCACATACTGCAAAAATGCGTTTGATCTGCGCCACTGCCACTTAAAGTAACAGCTTTTCCCGCACGCGCCTTACTGCTATCAAGGGCTAAATTAAACTGATCATTCCAACGAAACTCAAAACGAGCCAAACTCATCAAAATATCGCGAATGCTAGCGCCTGCAATTCCCTTGGCAATGTCTGCAGCATGAGCGGCGATTTTAAAAGCCTGCATCCCCTCTCTAACGTCCTGTGCGTCAGGTAAACCAAGATGTTCTTTAGGTGTTACGCAACAAAGCATAGAAGTCCCCGCAGCCCCAATCACCGTCGCTCCAATAGCTGCGGTGATATGGTCATAGCCTGCACCGATATCGCAAACCAATGGTCCCAAAGTGTAAAACGGAGCTTCTCTGCAGCACTGATTCTCAATGTGCTGGTTATATTCAATTCCTTGATAAGGAATATGCCCAGGCCCTTCAATCATCACTTGAACACCCACCTCGTAAGCACGAGCGGCAAGTTCTCCTAATGTTTTAAGTTCAGCCATTTGAGCCGCATCATTGCCATCGTAAAGGCTACCGGCGCGCAAGCCATCACCTAAAGAAAGAGTGACATCATAGTATCGGGCAATCTCAAGTACTTCATCAAAATGCGTGTAGAGAAAGTTCTCCTCTTGCTTTTTTGTCATCCAAGAGGCCAAGATGCCACCTCCTCGACTCACAATCCCCGTTAAACGGTTCTTCGTTAGTAAGACATGATCGTGCAATACACCGGCGTGGATCGTCATATAGTCCACGCCTTCTTGCGCCTGCTTAAGCATCACGGACTTAAAAATCTCCCAATTGAGATTTTCTATTTTTCCTTGAGCAACTTCCAAAGCTTCATAAATAGGAACAGTACCAACGGGCACAGGACTGGAGCGTAAGATAGCTTCTCGAATCGGATAGATATCCTTACCAATGGAAAGATCCATTACCGTATCGGCGCCTGCAACTAGCGCCATACGAAGCTTTTCGACTTCACTTGTACGATTGCTTTGAGCCGTATCCGATGCGCCTATATTGGCGTTTACTTTTGTATGAAAGTGCTTCCCAATAATCATCGGTTGAACTTCTGGATGACAATGATTGGCGGGAATAACAGCTCGACCACAAGCCACCTCATCGCGAACGAATTCAGCTGTTATCAAGGGGGCATCCAAGTGTGGTTGCAAGATTCGAGTCAGCTTTTCATCATTAATCTGCAAAACAACCTTCTTGAATTCATCTCGCATACGATTTTCTCGGACTGCAACATAAGCCATTTCGGGTGTCACTATGCCCGCCTTAGCGCTTTGCAGCTGCGTATTCGAACCAGGCTCAGATCGCACGCGCTTAGTAACGGTACTATTATCGAAGAAGTGCCCCGTAACATCATTGGTATAAAACGTAGGATTTGTTCGCTCACCAAAACACTCAGGCGTACGCTCCTGATCAATGGCTCGGAATGGTACCTCTTCACCAAATTGTGTTTTTTGATAAACACGTCGCCCGGGTAAAGCCATTTGTGAACTTTTTGAAATATTAACGATTGAATTGCTCATGAAATTTCATCCAAAAGAAAAAATGAAAAAGAAACACGAGCAACGAGAAATGAATGACAGAGCGATAAAGAGCATTGTCTTCATCGTCTAATGAGGAGGCTGTCAAACGTTTCGCGCCGCAAGTTTTAACTTGATCCGCTATTAAGAGTGTTTCTCAACGAAGTCAAAAATACACTTCGTACCTCTAACGTTCTGAGCACAGTATAGCGATATTTTGGGGATTGTCCTGAGGGTCAAATCCACAAAGACTAAGCAAAATGGCCTGTTCCCGCGGAGAGTTTCTTTGTTACAATAAGAAATTTCCAAGATTCATATTATGTGTTAGCGATGAAAGTCTTTCGAGGTGTTCCTCAGCATTTGAAAAAGTTTGACTGTGCCGTAGCGATCGGCAATTTTGACGGTGTACACCGTGGTCACCAAGCTCTTTTACAAGAGGTGGTGTCTGCAGCTAAAGATCGCGGTCTCATGCCATGCGCAGTCACTTTTGAACCTCATCCCAAGGAAGTCTTTCCTCACGGCCAAGAAGTCTTACCACGAGTCAATAACTTACGCGATAAAGTCATTGACATTGCTGCATGCGGTATCGACCGTGTCTATTTTTTAAATTTCAATGACCGATTAGCTCGAATGAGTCCTCGCCAATTTTGTGAAGAAATTTTGGTTGAAGGTTTGCATGCCCGCTGGGTTACCGTCGGTGAAGACTTTCATTTTGGCTACAAAGGCCAGGGAACTGTCAAAGATCTTAAAGCTTTAGGAAAAGAATTAGGGTTTGAAGTTTGGGTTACCCCCACACTTTTTCATGGCAACGAACGTATTTCCAGTACTCGTCTTCGTCAGGCGTTAGCTCAAGACGATCTTTTTGAAATTACCCAACTGTTGGGTCACCACTACCATGTCACTGGACGCATCATCCACGGTCAAGAATTAGGCCGTCAATTGGGCTTCCCAACAATCAACATGGATTGCATTCCCGTCAATAAAGAAGGAGAACCCGCCATTCATGGTGTTTATGCCGTCTTTATTCATGGTTTAAGCCCTATTCCGTTGGGAGGGGTTGCGAGTGTAACGTGCCGACCGACGGTGACTGAAGGGTTGCCGAAGAAATACTTACTTGAAACGCACATCTTTGATTATCACGAAGATTGCTACGGCAAGATTGCCCGAATCGAATTTATCGAGAAGTTGCGAGACGATCAAAAGTTTGCCAACCTCGATCAACTCAAAGCCGCCATCAATGCGGACGCTCAAAAAGCGCGTTCTATCGTTGGTTTGGCGCAATCGGATGTTGAACTCACGGACTACTATGGTCCGAGCACAACACTGATTTAACCACCATTATGTTTAACTAACCTTGAAGAGTCCGAGGGGACCAAGGAGAATTCTCATGGCACAGTCCACAGAAGATCAAAAATACCCACTGAATCTACCCGATACCGCATTCCCGATGCGTGGCAATTTGCCTGCTCGTGAACCGGCATGGATTAAAGAGTGGCAAGAAAAAGACTTCTATGGTGCTATTCGTAAGGCACGCAAAGGTCGTAAGCACTTCATTTTGCACGACGGCCCTCCCTATGCTAACGGTGACTTGCACTTAGGTCACGGCGTTAACAAGATCCTCAAGGACATTATTTTGAAGTCCCGTACGTTGATGGGCTACGATGCTCCGTACGTTCCTGGTTGGGACTGCCATGGTATGCCGATTGAAATTCAAATCGAAAAGCTTTTCGGCAAGAATCTCCCTATCGTTGAATTACAAGCTAAGGCTCGTGCTTACGCTCATGAACAAGTGGCCAAGCAAAAGGCTGGCTTTGTCCGCTTAGGCGTTTTGGGCGACTGGGAAGACCCGTACTTGACGTTGCGCTATGACACAGAAGCTTCTCAAATCCGTGTTTTAGCCAAGTTGATGGAAAAGGGTTACGTCTATCGTGGCTTGAAGCCTGTTAACTGGTGTTTTGATTGCCAATCCGCATTGGCAGAAGCCGAAGTGGAATATAAGGACATCAAGGGCCCCATCATTGACGTTGCCTTCCCCTTGGCCGACTGCGATCAAGAGCGCGTTGAAGGTATCTTTAACCACAAACTTGATAAGCCTTGCTATACAGTCATTTGGACGACAACGCCTTGGACGATCCCGTCTAACCAAGCTTTGAACATGCATCCGGAATTGGATTACGCCTTGGTTGACTGTGGTGATCGTTACCTCATTCTCAATGACAAACTTAGCGAAGACGCCTTAAAGCGCTATGAATTGACGGGCAAGATCGTGGCCACTGCCAAGGGCGAAGCCTTTGAAAAGGTGCGCTTCATGCACCCGCTCTCTAAGATGGATAAGGGCTATGAACGCTTTAGCCCGGTGCTTTTGGCTGACTACGTTGATGCCTCTGCTGGTACCGGTATCGTTCACGCTGCTCCTGCCTACGGTGTGGAAGACTTTAATGTCTGCAAAAAGTACGGCATGACCAATGATGAAATTCTCAATCCGGTCATGGGCAATGGCGTTTACGCTGACTGGTTGCCCCTTTTTGCTGGCTTACACATCTGGAAGGCAAATCCGGTTATTACTGAAAAATTGAAAGAATCCGGTAACTTGCTCTTCTTGGGTAGCCAAACGCACAGCTACATGCACTGCTGGCGCCACAAGACCCCATTGATCTACCGTGCCACGAGCCAATGGTTTGTTCGCATGGATAAGAGCACAGAAGACTCTCGTCCCGCTATCGGTACGGAACAAGACAAGAGCTTGCGTGAATTGGCCCTTGAAGGTGTTGAGGCAACGAAGTTCTACCCGAGTTGGGGTTATAACCGCTTGCACGCCATGATCTCTAACCGTCCTGACTGGTGTATCTCCCGTCAACGTAACTGGGGTGTTCCGTTGCCCTACTTTACCCATAAGGCCACGGGTCAATTGCATCCGCGTACCTTAGAAATCATGGAAGAAGTCGCTAAGAAGGTTGAACAGGGCGGTATCGAAACGTGGACGCAAGCTAAGGCCGAAGACTTCATGCCGGCTGAAGAAGCTGCTCAATACGACAAGACAACGGACATCTTGGACGTGTGGTTTGACTCCGGTTCTACGCACGCCACAGTGGTTCGAGGTTCTCACAAAGAAAAGCTCGACTTCCCGATCGATTTGTATTTGGAAGGTAGCGACCAACACCGTGGTTGGTTCCACTCCTCTTTGTTAATCGGCGCTATGCTCGATAACCATGCTCCCTATAAGGCATTGTTGACGCACGGCTTTACGGTTGACGAACATGGTCGCAAGATGAGTAAGAGCTTGGGTAACACCGTTTCTTTGAACGATGCCACCAAGACGTACGGTGCTGAAATCCTTCGCTTGTGGGTAGCTTCTACGGACTACTCTGGTGAATTGAGCTTTGGTAAGACCATCGTTAAGCACGTCACCGACAGCTACCGTCGTATCCGCAACACGTTGCGCTTCTTGTTAGCTAACACGAGTGACTTCGATATCACCAAGGACGCTGTTGCTTTCGATGAAATGGTTGAGCTTGATCGTTGGGCCATTGCTCGTATGGCTCAAGTTCAAAAGGAAGTGATTGATCTTTACAACAACAATGACTTCCACCCGATCGTTACGAAGTTACAAAACTTTGCCAGCGATGACTTGGGTAGCTTCTACTTAGACATTTTGAAGGATCGTTTGTACACAACGGCTACAACGGGCAAGGCTCGTCGCTCTGCTCAAACGGCGCTTTGGTACATCACGGCTGCTTACTTGCGCTTGATGGCTCCGATTCTTTCCTTCACGGCAGAAGAAGCTTTTGCTATCTTTGAACCGGGCAAGGCTTTAACGATCTTTACGGAAGAATTCTTCAATCTCCCGACGATTGCTGACGCTGATGCCCTCTTAGCCAAATGGGAAACGATCCGTACGGTCCGCACGGACGTGCAAAAGGAAATCGAACTTTTGCGTGCTGACAGCAAGGTTGGTTCCTCATTGCAAGCTGAAGTGGACATCTGCGTTAACGATGCTGAATACGACGTATTGGCAAGCCTCGGTGAAGAATTGCGCTTTGTGATGATCACAAGTCGTGCAACGCTTACCAAGGGCGAACGCTCGATCAAAGCTCATGCAAGCGAACAACAAAAGTGTGCTCGTTGCTGGCACTACGTTGATACGGTTGGCTCTAATGCCGATCATCCGACGCTTTGTGCTCGTTGCGCAGACAACTTATTTGGTGCCGGTGAAGCCCGTCGCTTTGCTTAATTGACGAAAATTTGTTCTATGAGTGATTCGTCAATTCATAAGAACTCCACCCAAGGTTTAATCCCCTGGGTGGGGTTTTCTTTGTGCATCATTGGTTTTGACTTTGCGACGAAATGCTATTTTGAAACGCAGTTTTTCCTCGGTGAGTCTCGACCAATTACTTCGTTTTTTAATCTCGTACTCGCTCACAACACGGGTGCAGCTTTCTCTTTTTTAGCCAATCATGATGGTTGGCAACGCTACTTTTTCATTGCTATTGCTGTTGCTGCTGTTATTTTTTGTCTCAGCTACATCAAACGGCATATCGAAGAGAAGCTAGTTTGCTTAGCGCTATCATTAATTATGGGGGGCGCGATTGGCAACGTTATTGATCGTATAATGTACGGGTATGTTGTTGATTTCTTAGATTTTCATTATCAGTACTGGCATTGGCCCGCTTTTAATGTGGCCGACATTGCTATTGTCATCGGTGCCGGATTATTGATTTTGGAAAGTTTTACAGGATCGAAACCCCGTCAATAAGGGTGAGCTTATGCTTTCTGGACGCAAGATTGTTTTAGCTGTTACGGGTTCAATTGCAGCCTATAAAGCCTGTGAACTCTTACGCCTATTGGTGAAAAAAGGCGCTCAATGCTCTGTGATTCTCACGCAAGCCGCTCAACGCTTTGTAACACCACTGACCTTTGAAGCATTGGGAGCCAAAACCGTTTTTGCTAGCGACTGGGATCAACCGGGTTGCCCTATTCCTCATATTGAAGCCACTCGAGATGCGTCACTACTGCTCGTTGCTCCAGCCACAGCCAATATCATGGCTAAAGCTACTCAAGGTATCGCGGATGACTTATTGAGTTCTGCCATCTTAGCGGCACGTTGTCCTGTTGCTTATGCGCCGGCAATGAACGCCTTTATGTGGCAGAACGTGGCAACACAGCGTAACGTCAATCAACTTGTGGCTGATGGTGCCATCATGATGGGACCTGCCTCTGGTGAGCAAGCTTGTGGCGACATTGGCAGTGGTCGAATGCTCGAACCCAACGAGATCTTTGAGCAGGTTGAAGCACTTTTTCAACCTAAACTCTTAGATCGTTGCCGAGTTTTAATTACCGCTGGTCCCACGTATGAGCCCATTGATCCGGTTCGTGGCATCACCAATCGCTCCTCTGGTAAGCAAGGTTTTGCTATTGCTAAGGCTGCAGTACAGGCTGGCGCTGAAGTCACTCTCATTGCGGGTAAAACATCTCTACCGACCCCTAGTGGCGTCAGACGAATCGATGTTGTCACTGCCAGTGAAATGTTTGATGCTGTCATCAATGAAGTTTCTCAGAACGAAATCTTTATTTCCGTTGCTGCCGTTTCTGACTGGCGTGTTGCCAATCCATCGGATCATAAACTGAAAAAAGAGTCCGGTCTTGCCCCAGAAATTCACTTTGAAGCTAATCCGGATATTTTAGCGACGGTTGCCAATCTGGAAGATCCTCCTTATTGCGTGGGTTTTGCTGCTGAAACCGATCATCTTATTGACAATGCACGCGCCAAGGTCATTCGCAAAAATGTGCCTTTAATCGTTGCCAATTTGGTTCAAGATGCGATGAACCTTGATACCAATTGCGTCGCCTTAGTCGATCGAGATAACGCAATTGAATTGCCCAAAGCAAGTAAGGATGAAGTTGCGCAAGCGCTAATAAGAAAAATAGCGAGTGAGGTGAACTAATCATGGCTAAATCGTCATTTGATCCAAGCCGCTTAGAACCCAAAAACGGGGACTTTGCGAAGTATGTTGATGAGCTCAATAGCAAACATATTGGTGAACTTCGTGCTTTGCAAGTTGAGGAGGCTAAAGAAGCCTCTGCCATTCACCAGGCAATGAAAGACGATTTACCCTTTAACCAGATGAATCCCCACCCCGTCATGCCCGTACCGAGTCCCACTCGGGTGTCAAAGCGCACGGCCAAACAAGTGATACCGGTTTGGATTTTCTTTGCGTTTATGACTATTTTCATTGGCATATTTTTAGAAAATGAAGACTTGATTTTAGGAGGCTTTTTCTTAGCCTTCGTCACGATCTTTGTTGGTGGGTTCATTTCCAGTATTTTGAATAAACGCAAATAAATGAAAGGAAAACTGATGCAAGTTGATGTCAAAATTTTAGATGAGCGCTTAAAGTCTCAAATGCCTAGCTATGCAACAGAAGGCTCTGCTGGGCTTGATCTTCGTGCAATGTTAGACGAACCCTTGACGCTTGCACCGGGTGAAACGAAGTTAATCAAAACGGGATTAGCTATCCACTTAGCTAATCCTGGCTATGCTGCTATGATTTTGCCACGTTCAGGTTTGGGCCATAAACACGGTATTGTTCTAGGTAACCTCGTTGGGCTTATTGACTCGGACTATCAAGGTGAATTGATGGTTTCGACTTGGAACCGCGGACAAACAAGTTTTACGATTGAACCGATGGAACGCATTGCTCAACTGGTTATTGTTCCTGTTGTTCAAATGGAAATGAACATTGTTGATGACTTTGAAGCCAGTCGTCGTGGCGAAGGTGGCTTTGGCTCCACAGGTAAGAAATAATCTGTCGTTACTTAGCAAAATCCCATGCTCAACGGCATGGGATTTTTACTAATCTTCGAATTCCTCGTCTTCCTCATCGTCTCCAAATAAGAGGAAATCGATCTCTTGATGACGAGCGAAATTAATGCCACTTAGCTGCTCTTCTTTTAAAAGAGACGCGCCGAGCACTTCAACTCGAGGGCGTTCTTGTTGCGAGCATTGCAGTTGAACCTCAAGTCCCAAAGCACCTTCGTAAACAGGCAAATCGTTGGCTAAACGGCCTTGAAGAATACCCAATTCACCTAAAGAGCCAGTCGCATAAGCTTGAATATAGCGATCGTGATCTTCACGGCTAACTTCACACCAAACACCCCATAAAAACTCATCATTTTCATCATTAAGGGGCACTGGCAAAATAGTTCGAATGAAATATCGGCTTTCATCGAGCGTAGCAAACTCAGAAGCAATACGAGTGCGAAGGTAACGCTCGATGGGATTTAATGACCAGATATCCTCTGGAAAACTCATGGAAATATCTTTAGCCAATTCGTTTTGGACAGTCTCTTGCATGGTGATACTCTAAATTAGACCTTAATCTTTTAATTATGACGGTATTTTTAAACTAATGCCAAGAAAAATTATTTTGAATCAATAAAGTTTACTTTTCAATCAAAAAAAGTCTTGATTTTCAACGCTTCTTTGTAAATACGCCTATATTCAAAAAGAGCATAGAGATATCGCTAAAACGTTATTTTTTATAAATCTGTACCCAAAAGGAGGCCGTTATGATCTCTGGCAAGGTAAAATGGTTTTCTGACGCCAAAGGTTATGGATTTATTATTCCTGATGATCGAGCGTTTGAAGTGTTCGTGCACTTCCGAACGATTGAGGTAGAAGGTAAAAAAACTCTGAAAAACGACCAACGCGTTAAATTTGAACTTGAGCAATCGTATCATGGTTGGCACACCTCCCGTGTCATCCCAATAGAAGAGAAAGTCACAGCACAATGAACGATAACGACCGACGAAGTAATAAAAATGTCTCACTTTATTTAAAAAAGCACTTCTCTGTTAGTGCTGTTGCAAGTACTATTGCTATTAACTTGCTTCCTCTCGTCGCTCAAGCTGAAGAAATCATTATGATCGGCGATCGTGAAATCGATGTAACGATCGCCGAAACTCGCCAAGAACAGGCCAAGGGCCTTCAAGGTACAACCTCCCTGCCTGACTCCAAAGGAATGCTCTTTGTCTTTGAGCCTGCTCGTAAAGTGTGTTTTTGGATGAAGGGCACCCCCATCGATCTTGATATTGGCTTTTTTGATCAAAATAACCGCTTAATCAAAGTGGATTTTATGCAAGCCAATATGCTGGACCTTCACTGTAGCCCCACTCCTATCCGTTACGCCTTAGAAACCAATGCGGGTTGGTTTGAACGCTATAAAGTGAGCTTAGGCTCAAGTATCAAACGCCCTCAACAAAGCGGCAACGATCAAAAGTAGACACTAAAGAACCATGGCGTGCTGTCAAACAAAGTCGATTGAAAAACAGGCCGAGGTCTTTAAAGCCCTCGGTCATCCCACTCGTCTAAAAATGGTTAAAGCTCTCATCTCGGGCGAGCGTTGCGTGTGTGAACTACAGGCTCTTTGCCCAGATAGCTTACCGACCATTTCACGCCACCTGTCTGTTTTAAAAAATGCAGGCATAGTCTCAACACAAAAGCGAGGCCTCAATGTGTTTTATCGTCTTGAACTTACCTGCCTCATTGCGCTTTTGGATTGCCTTGATTCGAAGTAATATCAATTAACGACATTTTTATTTATAATTTATTTAGCTATTTCGCTAAATAGGAAAATATGGTGAAACACTTTCAACTTTTTATGACATCTTGTCTTTGGGTAGGCCTTTATTGGCTCTGGCCATCGTTAACTCAAGAGTTTGTCTATGGCGCATTAAGCCTACAAGGCCCTATTGCTGACGCTCTGAACTTTTTCCTCTATGACACCGTAAAGATCATACTGTTGCTTGTTCTCATGGTTTATGTTTTAGCCTGGCTTCGAGCAAGTCTTAATACGGAATATGTTCGTCAAAAGCTCACGGGTATTTCACCTTGGCTTGGGTACTGTTTAGCCAGTCTTTTTGGTGCCATCACCCCCTTTTGTTCCTGTTCAAGTATTCCACTCTTTCTTGGCTTTACAGCCAGTGGTATTCCTCTAGGCTTTACCTTAGCCTTTCTCATCACGTCTCCTCTTATCAATGAGGTTGCCATTGTTATCCTCTGGGGACTGTTAGGACCTTCTTTAACTTTGACCTATATTGCTATAGGCCTTATTGCTGGGATATTAGGGGGATTTTTTGTCGATACCATCAAGGCAGATCGATGGTTACACCCTGAAGTAAAAAACTTAAGAGATGCAAAGTCTTTCTCTGCACCTGTTACTTCTACTGAAAAGTTAACATTTGAGGACCGACATCGTTTTGCTCAAAATGAAACTCAAACGATTTTACGTCGAGTAACGCCCTGGGTTGTCATGGGGGTTGGTGTCGGCGCTGTCATTCACGGCTTTATTCCTCAAGAATGGATAACTTACTATCTTGGTAAAAACAATGTCTGGGCAGTTCCAACTGCTGTTGCTTTTGGCATTCCCCTTTATACCAATGTAACAGGTGTAATTCCTGTGATGGAGTCCTTACTCACAAAGGGCCTTCCATTGGGAACAACTTTAGCTTTTTGTATGAGTACAGTTGCTGCTAGCTTGCCTGAATTCATTATGCTCAAACAGGTTATGACTTATCGGCTGCTCGCACTCTTTTTTGGCTATTTATTAGTTATTTTCACTCTCATGGGATGGGGAGTTAATTTTTTTGAATCGTTTTTAAGTTAAAGGATATGACATGTTGATTCAAGTTTTAGGAAGCGGTTGCTGTAATTGTGAACTTACCTTAACTAACGTTAAAGAGGCGGTTACTGAAGCGGGTATCGAGGCAACAGTTGAAAAGATAACGGATTATTTTGCAATGGTGAAATTAGGTGTAACGTGCACGCCTGCCATCGTTATTGATGGGAAAGTTGTTTTTAGTGGTGGCGTTCCAGATAAAGAGTCTATCCACTCTTGGTTGACGAAATAATTCCAAATATTTAAAAACTCGCTGCCAGCCTAAACCGACAGCGAGTTTTTTTTGACTCTATTGATTAGAGTTTTACGAACGCTTCTTTAGAAGACGTACTTGGCATTGATTTGACCGTACACTTCGCGATGGTCGTCGCTACCGGCAGCACCACCCAAAGTAAAGCCAAAGCTCATATTATCCTTTTGAGCTTCCAAGCCAAAGCGTACGCGACCCACGTTTTCAGACCAAACGTCCATGTCGGTATCCATCGTAGCAGCGCCGACACCCGTTTGAGCTTCAACATTGGTATCACCAAAGGTATGAACGTAAGCAATATCGGCCACCGGCTTCATTTGCCAGCCGGCCATATCACCGAAGTCACCCTTGACGGCAACGCCAACAGGAACGTTAACGAGATCTTGCGTAACTTCGTCAACCTTGAAGCCCTTCTTCGTGGTGTAACCGTCCGTTTCAACACGCAAGTAGTTCACACCAACATACGGTACTACGGCAACGCTATCTGTTAAGGCCATTTGCATTTCACCACGAGCACCTACCGTGTAGACATTAGCGTCTACATCAGCGCTATCGCCCATAGCATGCTTGATGTCGTTCTTCGTCATCACCCAACCGGCTTGACCAACAACGTTAAATTGACCTAAACGCTTAGCAGCATAGCCTTGAACACCATAGAAGTCGACATCGTTCTTAACACCAGCGTTATGACCTTGACCCTTGACTTCACCCGTACCCAAGTTCATCAAAGCACCGAACGTCCAGTCACCCATGGTGTATTCACCCCCAGCGGCCAAACCGCCCAACTTCGTCTTAGATTCGAGCATGTCACGAGAGCCACCCATTTCAACTTGGGTACCCGTAACTTCAGCAAAGCCCGTCCAACCTTCAGCAAACGTATTCGTTAAAGAGGCACGCTTAGCAGCTTGGTCTAAGCCCAACATAGCGCCTTCAATACCAGCCGTTTGAACGCCAGCAGCCGTAGCAACGTTAAAGGCAGCATTTAACTGAGCATGACGATGTTCGCCACTCGTAACGGCCGTATTTTGTTGATCTAACAAACTTTGAATGTGCTTAGAAGCAGCATCGTCTTGCTTTTCGATCAAGTTAAGGGCTTCACCATCAAAGCCATCGAGACCTAAGCTATAGAGTTGAGCTTGATTAGTGATGACTTCAAATGTGAAGGTGTTCTTATTATCGGCCTTATTGCTTAGGACTTCATAACGAATATTGTCAACCGTAATACCATTTTCCAAGTCAAAACCTTGTAAGGTATCTTCACCGAAGACAACATTAGCGCCTTCTTCAGCAACATTTGTGAAGTAAATGCCGGAGTCCTTCGTACCCGTGATCGTACCCTCAACATTCGTACCAGCGGCAGCGTCAGCCATCAAGGAGCCATTAGCACCAATAACGACACCCGTAGCACCTTCAGCAACCTTACCGATCGTGGCGTTAGCACCCTTCAAATTAACTGCACCAGCCAAATAAAGACCCGGGATGGCGTTGACGCTAGCGAGTTGATCGTGAGCCGTCATTGCATCGGCCTTATCGCCTAATGCCAAGACACCATTGTCAACCTTGAAGGTAACTTCAGCCACTGCGTCCTTGGTTGCCAAAACGCTATCATCCACTAAAGTTAAGGTTGAACCATCTTTGGCAATAAAGCCGTTGACATCAAAGATACCTTTAAAAGTACTAGCAGTCTTTTCACCGAAGTCGAAGGTAAAGTTCTTAGCATGGTTAGCGGTAACGTTATTAAAGCCCGTCACTGTGGCCTTACCAAGGTCAATGGCTTCATTAGCAGCCATCGTTAAGCTTGCATTACCGGTAACACCAGTAGCGTCAATAACCTTATCTTCACCACCCACAAATACACCGTTCTTGAGAATCCTCACTTCGGACTTATCAACCTTTGCTTCGGTTCCCGTTCCAAGTGTTACACCCTTACCAGCATAAATGTTCCCAACAAACTTACCATCGCTTAATTCGATTACAGAGCTATCTACATTAGCAGATGATTTCGTGTAATCTGGGTCAAACTGATCGTTTAATTCACTACCAGCAAGGCCTGCTGCATAAATGTCACCTGTGACATTGGCGCCACTAACAGCGATTACGCTATTGGTCACATTGGCGTTACCACCCAGTGTTGCGGCACCACCGCCAAACACATTACCGTCAACCGTACCACCACTCAAGTTAATCGTTGAATCGGTCGTATTAGCTTGTGCGCCACCACCAGAGGCAATACCTGCCCCTAAGATTGCAACTTGATTGGCCTTGAACAGCTTCGCGGTTTCATTGATGTATGTGCGCTTGCTGGGAGCTCCATCAACACTGCCACTATGCGATATTTCAATTAAAGGATCCATATTGGCAGCATGAATTTCACCACCTGCTACTTCAATAGTAATGGTCTTTGTATTCGCAAATGCGTTAGTAGTATCCGATTTAGTATCGTCAACAGCAATACCACCACCGTACAACCCATCCACAGAACCACCATTGACTAGTAATGTAGCAGCGCCAACATTGGCTTCTGCCTTAGATAAATTACCTTTGTTAGCAGTGGCAAAACTCAATCCACCACCACTGACCAAAATATTTTCTCCGCCAGTTACATGAACTAAAGTATTTTCAACAGAACTTGAAGCAACATTCTGACCTTCAACGGATTTTCCAGTATGGTCAAAACTAATAGCTAAACCACCGGCTGCAGTAGCAACGTTATAACCACCATTAAGATAAATCTTTGTAGAACCAACTTTGGATATTGCCTCTACCTTTCCTTCATCTTTAGGATCTTGAAGTTCAATGGAACTTTGGGCAATTGCAGCACCCCCACCTAAGTTGGCAATATGTACACCGTCAACATCCAAATTAGGGGCTAACTTGATGGCTTCTTTCAAATCTTTTTTGACGAGTGCATTGACTATGCCTGCAGCACTTGAATGAAGTTGTGACTTTTGAGCATCGGTAATTTTCCCACCATCTAAACTCATTTCCACAGATTCAACAGTAGCTGTACTAGAGCCAACATTCTTCCCATAAGCATCTGCTACTGCAATACCACCGCCCATAGCAGCGACAGTTGTACTCTTAGCATTTAAATCAAGCCTAACAACTCCAGATTGCGAAGTAGATGTACCAGAACCTGCCCCACCAAGGACAATACCTGCCAGACCAAGTGCACCATTTTCTTTATCCCAAGCTTTGTCGGCCGACAAAGCTGCGCCGCCACCAACCAAACCAAATATCATACCTTGATTAGCTGTTATATTGGTTTGTTTACCAGCAGACACATCAACAGTACTAGTACCAGTGGCAACTGCCAAACCACCGCCTAATGCCCCGACCACTAAACCATCAATAGCGCCATTTTCAAAATTAGGGTTTGTATCAATAGTTAAATTTGTTGATTCAACAACAGTTGATGAAGCTCCCTTCCCTACACCACCAAAAGCAATACCACCTGCAATAATTCCACCTGCATTTGCGGAGCCTGTTACCTTAATTTCTGTTGCACTAATCGTTGATGAAAGATGATCCTTAACCACAGACTCCAAAGTAAAAGTATTCAAAGCTACAGATCCACCCACAATGCCAGCAACGTTTCCACTAGATACATTAATGTGTGAAGTTCCATCACGCTGAGTAGATACTGGTGAATTAAATGATGCCGTTAAGTCACCTCCAACAACTCCTAAGACCAATGGATTGGAATTTTGTTTAGCATCTCCAATGTTGATGGCCGTATCTCCAATGTAATGCTGCCCCTCACCAACAACATCAAATTGATTAAAAGTACGATCTACAACTCTGTCGACAATAGGCTTTAAATGCGGCTTAAAGAGTCCGACCAAGCCTGCTAAGCCAGAAACCTGATTTTTTGTTGCTTCAGAAGTAACATTATTCCCACCAGTAACCCCAACTATCGTCACATACTTACCATCAGCACTTGGTCCCAAAGCACCAAGTAAAGCCTCAAGCTTAGCAGTGCCACTGGTTGCACTACTTACCTTTCCAAGTTCACCAATTAAATAACCCAAAGACCCATTCGTTTGAATATTAATAGTTTCACCCTTCCCTGAGACTAGTTTTGTCGTTTCGGAACCTGTATCACCAATTGTTGGTAAATTACTATTCGTAATCGGACCAGTTGGCAACGCAGCAAAAGCCGAACTTGCCCCCAATGCTAAAACACCCGCTACAGCAGCTGCAACCAATGTCTTACTGCTACGAGCGGGCTTACCATGGCTCATTTGAGCTTCGGAAGAAACAACGTAGGATCTGCGAACGTCATTCCAGAGCACTTTGAATGCTTTATTCATTTGAATTTCTCCTAGAGAATGTAACTGAATATTTATTTAGTGAATATAAATTCATACGCTCAGAATACTAATAGACCCCCTCTGAATGCAAGTTCATAGTTGCAACACGAGTGATAATTAAGGGTTATCCCTTATTCCCTTGTTGCTATTGGGCAACAAAAAAGCCGAAAGAGCAAAACCCTTTCGGCGTTTTTTGTGAAATTTGCGATTTACTTGGCGCGGTAATAGTTCTTAGCGACAAATTCCCAATCAATGAAGTGCTTATCAAATAAAGCATTCAAGTAGCTCGGACGAGCATTGCGATGGTCAATGTAGTAAGCGTGTTCCCAAACGTCAACCACGAAAAGCGGCACGTTATCAGAAGCCAAAGCGCTACCGGCGTTAGAGGTGTTGACGATATCCAACTCCTTAGAAGGCGTCAAAACTAACCACGTCCAACCGGAACCGAAGTTACCAGCGGCTTGAGCAACGAAAGCTTCACGGAACTTTTCAAAAGAGCCCCACTTTTCTTCAATCTTCGTGAGCAATTCACCAGCAGGCTTTTCCATGCCGTTAGGCGTCAAGCACATCCAGAAGAACGTGTGGTTCCACGTTTGGGCGGCATTATTGAAAACGGCTTGATTCGTACCGTCGCTTGCCAACACGATTTCTTCCAAGCTCATGGATTCAAAGGCCGTGCCCTTGATCAAGTTGTTCAAGTTCGTGATATAGGTTTGATGATGCTTACCGTAGTGATAGTCAAACGTTTCTGCAGACAAAACGGAACCAAAAGCATCCTTAGCATACGGAAGACGGGGAAGTTCAAAAGCCATATCTATTGCTCCTAAAAATATTTTGTATTTGATACCTTGATCATATCAAAGCAAACGTCATTTCTTCTATCAGAAGATGTGTTCAATTGTTCTAATCATTGGCCTTGATAGTTTTTGCCTTAAGAGGTTTTGCGACCATCACGCCATCAATCCAATGAACTGTCACTTCCGATAGAGTCTTCGCTTGCTCGAAATTCTTCACAATTTGACCACCTTCGTCGGTCACATAAGCATAGCCCTTTTTCAAAATGGTTTCAGGGCTTCCTTCAATCATGAGGGATGCAGTCTTTTCCCAACGGGAACGAGCTTGCAAAAGCGCGGTACGATGAATTTGACTTAATGCATTTGCACTTTGCTTCAGTTGCTCTCGCTTGACATTAATGACAAATTGTGGGCTCACTAATGCATCATTGGCTCGTACCAAACTTTGCTCTTTTACTTCAAAAGCAGTCTTGAGTAATCTGTCGCAATCTTTATTCGTTAGTTCTAAAGAATGCACTTTAGGGTCCAATTGTCTTTGGACAAAAAACGTTTTTAAAAGTTCTTTTTGACGAGCAAAATGCTCAGCCTGTGAAGCTAACTTCAATTTTGGATTGGGAATGGCTTGACTCAATCCTTTCAAACGACTTTTTAGTGCATCGAGTCGATAACGAAAATCACTTTCTAAATTTTGTGTAGCGTAATGGACATCTTGATAAAGCACTTCAACAGACTCTGTGGCGGCTTGGGCTGCAGCCGTTGGTGTTGCGGCTCGAAGGTCTGCCACGTAGTCAACGATTGTTTCATCGCTTTCGTGCCCCACACCACTAATTAAAGGCTTGGTCATTTTCGCGATGGTCCAAGCAACACGCTCATCATTAAAAGCCCATAAGTCTTGTAGAGAGCCACCGCCTCTTACTAATAGAACAACGCCAGCATCAGAGTTTTCCGCTTGTTGCAAAGCATTGACAATTTGTAGTGGTGCCTCAACGCCTTGCACCGCCGTGGGATAAACCGTTAAATCAGCATAAGGAGCGCGCAGACGTAATGTCTTAATAACATCGTGCAATGCCGCTGCTTTTAAACTTGTTACCACTGCAATTTTGAAATTAATACGAGGAATACGTTTTTTGCGTGAGGCATTAAATAAGCCCTCTGCTTGAAGGCGAGCCTTTAATTCCAAGTAACGTGCATAAAGAGCGCCTAGACCTTCGTGACGCATCGCATCGACAATCAGCTGATAGGAGCCCCGTGGTGCATAAAGTGATACCCGACCTCGTACTTCAACATGGTCCCCCGTTTTAGGACGAAAACCCACACGGCGATTGGCTCCGGCAAACATGGCGCAACTGACTTCAGAAAACTCATCTTTTAATGTGAAGTACCAATGGCCTGACGTTGCCATCGTTAAGCCACGAATTTCCCCTTTCACCCAAAGCGAAGGAAAGTTAGCTTCTAGACATCGCGCCACAGAACGATTAAGTTCAGAAACCGTCCAAATGGTAGGCGTTGATTGTGGTGTTGAAAACAAATCTGAATCAAACATAAAAATCACAAAAACAAATGTTCAAAAAGAGTATACAGGCTCTGAGAAAAACACTTGAAAAATAAAAAATATTTTCTCTTTTAAAAACAATATGTTAATAAATTTGTGTATTTTTTAAGCAACACAAGAAAACCC
>Monroe_p2__coassemble_1044_pt1 | contig 19838 bp, 17 predicted proteins | sample Monroe_p2__metabat2_high_PE_042 | metagenome-assembled genome bin Monroe_p2
TTGTCTAAACTTATTCTCTCCCATTTCGGGAGGGAGGAGTGATCCATGTCATTAAGTCATGGGTTTTACGACGGAGGCTATAAAGGCTACCAATATCGAATTTAGTAGCCTTTCCTTTATTTGCTTTTTTGCTTGAACTCACACAAATCAAAAATAGGGCAGTGAGCGCAATCAGGTTTGGTTGCTTTACAGCAGTAGCGACCATGTAAAAGCAACCAATGGTGAGAGTCTTTCATAAACTCCTTAGGCATAAACTTAAGGAGTTTTTTCTCAACTTCTTCTGGTGTTTTACCTGGTGCAAATCCAGTACGGTTGCTAACTCGAAAAATATGCGTATCGACAGCAATGGTAGGTAAACCAAACGCAACGTTTAAAACAACATTAGCAGTTTTTCTGCCTACACCAGGTAAGCTTTCCAAGCAAGCGCGATCACACGGTACTTCAGACCCAAATTCATCAATGAGTTTTTGGCTCAGGGCGATAACATTTTTGGCTTTGTTACGATATAACCCAATCGTTTTGATGTAGGGCGTTAAGCCTTCAATCCCTAATTTCACCATGGCTTCCGGCGTATTGGCAACTGGAAAAAGTTTAGCGGTAGCGATATTAACGCTTTTGTCTGTAGCTTGAGCCGACAGTGCGACAGCGACCAATAGCTCATAAGGAGAGGTATAGTTCAGTTCACTTTCAGGGTTGGGTCTTTCAGCCGCCAACCGCTTCATAATTTCGTATCGTTTTTCTTTATTCATACGTCTTAAAAAGCCATTGAGTTAGTGCTTTTTGGCAGCCATGGCCAAAATGTCTGCAATAAGACTCTTTTTCTTTTCAGCTGTCGTATTGTTCGCAAGGCGTTTTTCGCGAGCTTCACGCTTGGCTTTTTCACGATGCAGTTTTGCTTGGTAGCGCTCTCGTGCGGCGTGTGCTCGCTCCTGAGTCCATTCAAAGGGAGCAGGAACCATTTCAATACAGTCAACAGGGCATGGCACAACGCATAATGCGCAACCAGTGCACCAATCGCTAATCACGGCATGCATACGCTTGGGGGCGCCGACAATGGCGTTAGTTGGGCAAGCAAGGACACATTTACGGCAACCAATGCATAGTTCCGGTTTGATGTGAGATATTTCAAGTGGTACTTCATGACCGTACTCAGGATCGAGTTCGACGACTGGGCGCCCTGTAACTTTAGCTAAAGCTTCAATGCCTTTTTTTCCGCCGGGAGCACAACGGTTAATAGGGGCTTCGTCCATGACAATAGCCCATGCATAAGCGCGGCAGCCGTCGTAGCCACATTGACGGCACTGCGTTTGCGGTAAAACATCATCAATTTGATCGATCAAAGAACTCATAATAAATTACCAAAAGTTTTCTGAAATAAGTGTTCCGAATTTTTCGCCCCTTGGCGCTGTAAATCCTTTCATTTTTAGGAGCTTTTTCATAGAACTTACAAAATCGGGGTTGCCACAAAGGATTATGCGGCTTTTTTCCGGATTTAGCTCAATACCAAACTCTTGAAGTTTACCGTTTTGAATTGTTTCGGTTAAACGTCCTTGGAGTTCTCCTTGAGAGTTTTCATCCGTTTCACGAGTGGTTAAGCGAATAAATTGGAAATTGTGTTCTTGTTGCAAATCCATTGCAGCTTCTTGAAATCGATGGGTAACCGTGAGATCGGCAGCATATCGTGCGCAATGAATGACGGTGACTTTTTCGAATCGATCCCATGGATTGGATTTAAGGATGGATAAAAAGGCGGATACTCCGGTTCCTGTACCCATACAGACAAGATGGCCATGTGGTTGTAATCGTTGAGGATTCATTAACCCGTAAGCTTCATCATCTACATAAATCGTGTCGCCAACGGTTAAATCAAAAAATTGGCCCGAAAGTTCTCCTTCTGTTACACGGGCAATGTAGAAGTCCAGTTGATTGGCCTCTGGTGCACTTGCTACTGAATAGGGGCGAGCAAGGATATCCTCATCGGACTGGACTGGACTGCGGAGCGCTAGACCGATTCTGACAAATTGTCCTGGGGTAAATTTTAAGCAAAGAGGTTTTTCAACTGAAAGGAACAGAAGACGATCACTATGCTTTTCAATGGCTTTAATTTTTACAGGGTTAAAACTCATATAGTTGGAATCCACATCAAATCTCAGGAGAGATTTTAAAGTTTTTTCCTTTATCGGCAAATAAAAAGCGCTTTCCGAAATTGATTTGGAAAGCGCTGAGAATACGTTAGGTAGTAACTATTCAGTTTTCAAGAACTGACGCTTACCTTCAACTCCATGCCATTTGTCAGCATCTGCGGGGCGAGGACGTTGGCGGGTGATAGAGGGCCATTTTTGACAGAGTTCAGCGTTTAAGGCAATGAACTCCTCTTGACCGGCAGGTACATCATCCTCATGAAAGATGGCTTCTTCAGGGCACTCAGGTACACAGACGGCACAGTCAATGCATTCATCAGGATCAATTACCAGGAAGTTAGGACCAACGCGGAAGCAATCAACTGGGCAAACAGCCACACAAGCTGTGTCGGTACAGTTAATGCAGGATTCACAGACAACGTGTGCCATGATGACTCTCCAAAAATTAAATCATTAAAGTGGAATTCGTTTGAAAGGTTGTCATTGTACTCCAAATTTTTTAGACTTCCCTTTTGGAGCTTGCCAAAAAGGATATAGAACCGTGATTATTGAGTCTTTACTGGATACCGACCTCTACAAATTTACGATGATGCAGTGTGTTTTGCATCAATTTCCAGGGGCCGAAGTGGAATATATGTTCCGTTGTCGCAATGCCGATGTGGACTTAACCCCTTTTGCTGATGAAATTAATAAGGAGATTGATCATTTATGCACGTTACGCTTTGCAGATGATGAATTGGATTATTTGAGTGGCTTGCGGTTCATTAAGCATGACTTTGTGGATTTTTTAAGCCTTTTTCAACTGAAGCGCAAGTACATTACCGTTAGTGTTAATGGCAAAGAGTTAAATATTTCAATTAAGGGACCATGGTTACACACCATTTTATTTGAAATTCCGGTTCTCGCAATTGTGAACGAAACGTATTTCCGTCATATTGCACCTAATATCGACAAGCAAGAAGGTCGACGTCGTCTTCAAGCAAAGATTGAAATGGTGAAAAATGAACCAGACAATGAATTAATCTCATTATCTGATTTTGGTACTCGTCGGCGCTTTTCTCGAGAATGGCAAAAGGAAGTCCTTGAAACATTGTCCAGAGAGATCCCTAAGCAATTCGCGGGAACGAGCAATGTTATGTACGCCAAAGAAATGGGGTTATTACCCATGGGAACGATGGCACATGAATACCTTCAAGCTTGCCAAGCTTTGGGACCACGTTTACGTGACTCTCAAACCTATGCTTTCGAGATGTGGGCAAAAGAGTACCGTGGTGACTTAGGCATTGCATTAACCGATGTTTACGGTATTGAGCCATTCATCAAAGACTTTGATATGTATTTTTGTAAGCTCTTTGACGGTGTTCGCCAAGACTCTGGAGATCCGTTTGCTTGGGGTGAGCGAATGATTGAGCACTATCGGGCAAATCGCTGTGACCCATCAACAAAGACTTTTATTTTTTCTGATGGACTAACTTTTGACCGATTAATCGAGCTTTTCCGCCGTTTTAAAAAGCGTGTTCGCTTGGGTTTTGGTGTGGGAACAAACTTAATGAACGATTTGGGACCTGAGCCCTTAAATATTGTGATTAAGATGGTTCGAGCCAATGGCCAACCTGTTGCCAAAATCTCAGATACGCCGGGAAAAAGCCTTTGTGATGATGAAAGCTATCTTAGTTATCTAAAGCAAGTTTTTGGTATTAAAGCTTAAACGATAAGTAAAAACACTCAAAAACCAGGGCTAGATCATTGTTGGTCTGGCCTTTTTTATATCCATAGTAGGAGATTTTCCGTAAAATACATAAACACCTTTAATTTAAATCAAAGGATTTATTTCCCAAATGAAAAATAAACTTTTAATGGCAGCAGCCCTTTTTGGACTACCGACCATAGCAAGTGCCGCCTCTCTTAATGGCGCTGAGCTCTCTGTTCTTTGGGCAATACCGTTTGCCGGTATTCTTCTCTCTATTGCATTATTCCCTCTCTTAGCTCCCCATATTTGGCATCACCACTATGGAAAAATTGCCGTTTTTTGGGCGGCTTTATGCACGATTCCTCTTTTTGCAGTGTATGGTCCGACAGTGGCCAGTGGGGCTGTTGCCCATGCGATGATCGGTGACTATATTCCGTTTATCATTTTTGTGGGTACTTTGTTTATTGTGGCCGGTGGTATCCATATTCGCTCGTCATTTGTTGGTACACCGGTGATGAATGCTTCGATTTTGTTCATTGGGGCACTCTTGGCTAACATCATGGGAACAACCGGTGCGGCCATGCTTTTGATTCGTCCTTTAATCAAGGCTAATGAGCATCGTAAGTTCCGCATGCATACCTTTATTTTCTTTATTTTCTTAGTGGCCAACATTGGTGGTAGCTTAACGCCATTGGGTGATCCCCCCTTGTTCTTAGGCTTTTTACGAGGCGTGGACTTCTTCTGGACCACTCAATATTTGATTGCCCCCATGTTGGCATGTGTGGCCTTCTTATTGGCGATTTACTTGGTTGTAGATTCCTATTTTTATCGTAAAGAGGACCGTCAATTGCTCCATAGCGGAGAAAAGGTACCATTTAAGATTGAGGGTTGCATCAATATTTTATTGTTGGCCTGTGTGTCCGGAGCAGTCTTGTTATCGGGCTTTTGGAAGTCGGGTGTTACGTTTGAAGTGATGCATGTTCCTTTGACTTTGGAAGGTTTGGTGCGCGATGCACTCTTTATTGCTATCGCTATTGCCTCGCTTGTTTTAACCCCCAAAGCCGTGCGCACTGCTAACCAATTTACTTGGGAACCGATTCTTGAAGTAGCAAAACTTTTCTTTGGTATTTTTGCTTGTATCGTGCCAGTTTTGGAAATGCTTCGTGCAGGTCATGCCGGTGCTTTTGCTCCGTTGGTGGCATTGGTGACAAATGCAGATGGAACATTTAACAATCATATGTTCTTCTGGTTGACGGGTTCTTTATCTGCATTCTTAGATAATGCACCAACCTATTTGGCCTTCTACAACTTAGCCGGCGGTGACGCTTATACCTTAATGCATGTGGACTCTCATACTTTAATGGCCATCTCTATGGGTTCTGTCTTTATGGGTGCAGTGACTTACATCGGTAATGCCCCGAACTTCATGACAGTGGCTATTGTGCAAGAACGTGGTATCAAGATGCCAACCTTCTTTGGTTACATGATTTGGTCAGTGGGGATCTTGGTTCCGACCTTCTTCCTTCTTAATACTTTCTTTATTTAAGTTGGTTGATGCATAAATAAAAAGGCCGAGTTTGGTTAACTCGGCTTTTTTCTCGATAGCTATTTCAAAGCTATTTTTGCGCCCTTTCAATGTCTTTTGCGGCAACAGCATTAAAGCGATACTGAAAGTCGTGAAAGTTTTTTCCTTTATTGACAATTAAACCGGGTAAAACTTGACGTTTCGGGGAGCGAACTTCAACAAAGGCAAAATTGACAGCATCGCGTTCACTTGTCTTAATCCCAACATCTCTTGAATCAATATTTTGCGGGAAAGTTAATGCCATAACTTTCGTACCATTTATTGTTTTTAATTGGTACTTCCCCATTGCGACACGCTTGCCGTTCGTTTCACAGATCGCACTGGCTCGATTCGCTTCAAAGATTTCAATGTCACCGTTATTGCCCTTGCGATTAGTAAATCGAATAGCATAAGGTTGTGATCCAGAGCGACGTTCGTAATTTAAACAGTTAGGAATTTTGTTGGAAAAAACGTTAATAAAGTGATCGAGCGTTTTAGGTCCGCTCAAAACGTCTTTATTCGGGATGACGACTTTATCTGTAACGGTTTGGAATGTAGGGACATAGGCGATAGCACCCTGGCTAAAGCGATAGCCAGAGGATATTTTTTGAGCGATTTTTGTTGGCCGATTGCTATGGTTTTTCAAAAAACTTTGAATTGACCGCTCAGAAACATCATAAGCTTGAAGTGAAACAATAAGGCTATCTCTAGCACTGCCTTGGATGGCAACTTGATTATGTCCAAGCACGCGTAATTGACGCACATTAGACGGTTTTTGAAGTTTGCCATTAACGACAACCCAGTCACGGTTGCCACCATAACTAAATTGATGAGGCGTCGCCTTACTAAAATTCGTCTTCAATAAGTAAGTACTACCTTGACGCTTTCCAAGTTGAAAAAAACTGTACTGATCTTCGTAAAAGTGATAGACACCTTGTTTAAAAATGTCGATGGTTTTTACGTTGGGGATCGGGATTGCCTTACTAGGAACTTCGATTGACTGCGGTGTTGCATTCACTGCAAAGCTTGTCGCAAGGCCTAAGACAATAACGCAGGCGTTGGTTGTCCAAAGGTGTGAAGTTGGCATAGCTGACCTCGTAGGGTATCGGTCTGAGAAACTTCTAGTATTCTACTTCGAAAGGGGGTGAAGTGTGGCTGGAAACGCTTAGAAACAAAGGCGTCTAATTTAGTAGAGTTTAAAATTAGACGCCCGGACTTGATGAACTTAAATTTGTTTGAAAATCAACGTGCCATTTGTGCCTCCAAAGCCGAAGGCATTTTTCATGGCGTAGCGAATAGGCATCTCTCTAGCGACGTTTGCGCAGTAGTCGAGGTCACACTCTGGGTCGCGAGTAAATTGATTGATAGTCGGAGGAGAGATCTGATTTTTTACAGCAAGAATGGCAAAAATCGATTCCACACCACCGGCGCCTCCAAGCAGATGTCCCGTCATGGATTTTGTGGAATTAACAACCAATTTTTGGCAGTGAGAGCCAAAGGCGGCTTTGATGGCTTTGGTTTCATTGGCGTCACCCGCTGGCGTTGATGTACCGTGTGCATTAAGGTAATCGACTTCATCTGGATTAATGCCAGCCTGAGCCATGGCTGCTTGCATACAACTGGTTGGGCCTTCGGTGGCTGGCATGGTGATGTGGTAAGCGTCACTCGTTAAGCCGTAACCGACAATTTCAGCATAAATCTTGGCACCACGAGCCTTTGCATGTTCATACTCTTCCAAGACGATCACTCCAGCACCTTCACCCATAACAAAGCCATCACGGTCTTTGTCAAAGGGTCGGCTAGCACTCGTAGGATCATCATTGCGATGACTTAAGGCGTGAATATTATCAAAAGCGGCGACACCAACTGGCGTAATGGCGTTATCGGTACCGCCAGCCAACATGACTTCAGCATCGCCTCTTCGGATCATCCAACTGGCCTCACCAATCGAATGTAGACCCGTCGAGCAGGCTGTCACATGAGCAATATTGGGGCCCTTAAAGCCGTGCATGATCGAGAGCTGGCCTGAAACCATGTTGATAATGGCCCCAGTGATCATGAAAGGTGAAACTCTTTTGACCCCTCTTTCTAGATAGGTTTTTTCGTTATCACAAATAACGGAGAGACCACCGATTGCTGAGCCGACTGCACAGCCAAAGCGCTTCATGTTTTCTTTTTCAAAGTCAAAGCCTGCGTCGGCAATTGCTTGTGAGCTTGCAGCAATACCGTAATGGATAAAGCGGTCGTAGCGACGAGCTTCTCGAGCGGGCATGTACTGCTCAATGTTAAAGCCTTTGAGTTCACCAGCAATTTGGCAGCCCAAATCACTAGGATCAAAGCGTGTTATTTTGCTAATTCCGCTTTTGCCTGCAATGAGATTGTCCCAACTCGTTTGCACATCGTTACCAAGAGGACTAACCATGCCAAGGCCTGTAACAACCACACGACGCATTAGGCTTCTCCTTCGGGTTTGGCTACATGAATATCTGAGCCGGTACTGTAGAGGTAGTCTTTGACGATTTGCTCACATGTCGGGAAGTACCAACTACCGTCCGGTTTTTTGACGGTTGTTTCTTTCAAGCGATACGTTGTTGCTCCACAGGTCCAAACGTTATAAAGACGCATATGGGTGCAAAGACAACACATCGGTTCTCCCAATTCGTCGGTTTTAGCCCCATGCATTTTTGCATTCCATTGTTTGAGATAAGGGCATTGACCATGGTTGAGTAAGAAACCATACGCTTCACAATTGGGTGGAACATTCATCTTCATTGCTGGCGTTGATTTAAGCATTCGCATTAAGTAGCCAGTCGGTGAAAGATGATTGACCTCAATGTCATCATTTTTTGCGTTTAAGTAGGCAGATTTGACAGGTGCTGGTAGGCCACTTTCTTGTGTGATCGTAAATCGCGTTGCGACTTGAACACCGTCAGCACCAACTTCTTCAATCATGCGTGTGGCGTCACCACCGGTAAAAACACCACCGGCAGCAAATACTGGGATATTGAGATGATTTTCTTTTAAGTAACTCTTAACTTCCTTGATAATGTCTTCAACTTTATAGTTTTTCCAATCTTCACCAAAGCCTAAATGCCCCCCAGCTAACGGACCTTCAACAACAATGTAATCGGGGAGACGGTCAAGGGATTTTGTACGTTTGAGAATCAAATTCAAAGCGCGAACAGAACTGACAACAAACCCTAGGCACACTTCACGGAAATGCTTATTTTCTGACATGAGCTTAAAGCTCGATAGGTGCAGACCAGCGCTCAGTGTAATGCCATTAATACCAGCATCAAGAGCGGCATTTAAGCGAACTTTTAAAGTGGCAAGGCTGTCATTCATGGTGAGCTTTTCCATGCAATTCATGAAAACCATACCCTTACCGGTCGCTTTCTTCATGACATTTTCAACGTACATTTTCGTTGCTTTTGCCAAGGCTTCAAGATCGAATTGAATAGGGGTTTTATCTTCTGAGGCGCGAAAGCGAATAAATTGCGTAGCCTTTTCTGCCACAAAGTGTGTACCAAACGTACGGTCAGCAACGTCAATGAGCATTGCATCTGACAAGTGGGCGATGCCACCGAGTTTTTCTACAGCTAACACCATGTCAGCTGTTGAGATGTTTGTTCCCATACCACCGACCATAAGGGGTAGGTATTGTTTGCCGAGTAGTGTCACTCGATGATCGTTTAAGCAGGACACCATGAACCTCCAAAAAAATGTCTTTTTTTAGGTTAAAGAATCAAAAACTGAAAAAAAATACCCAAAAATATTGGGGTAAACCCCAATAAAAAGCCCTCTTTTTGAAGAAAAATATTGCGTCTAGAATCGTTAGATTAATTTCACAGAAACTCTTGGAGAAACTTTCATGGCACTTTTAGAGGGCAAAAGATTGTTAATTACGGGCATTAATTCGACCCGAAGCATTGCTTATGGTGTTGCCAAAGCATGCTATGCAGAAGGTGCTGAATTGGTTCTGACCTACAATAACGAACGCTTTAAGGGACGGTTAGAAAAATTTGCCATTGAGTTTGGTCATTGTCCTGTTGTGCAATTGGATGTCACCAATGATGAGAGCTTGTCGATGTTGGCCGAGCAGTTAAAGGCTCATTGGACTGAAGGCTTTGATGGTTTCGTTCATTCGATCGCTTGGGCGCCAAGAGAGGCCATTGAGGGTTCTTTCTTGGAGGGGTTAAGTCGCGATGGTTTTATGCAAGCCATCAATGTTTCTGCCTACTCCTTTGCTGCGATGGGTAAAGTGCTTTTGCCTCAAATGCAAGGCCGCAAGGCATCCATGTTATCTATGTCATTTTTAGGGGCAGAGCGAGTTGTGCCAAATTACAACACGATGGGGGTTGCAAAAGCTGCGTTGGAAGCAGTAACGCGTTATATGGCAGCTGATGTTGGTCCACAAGGTATTCGCGTGAATGCATTGTCCAGTGGTCCCATCAAAACGCTGGCAGCTAGTGGTATCAAAGATTTTGGCAAGATGCTTAACACTGCTCGTGACATTTCTCCGATGCGTCAGTTTATTACGTTAGAGGATGTTGGCAATACGGCTGCTTTCTTGCTTTCTGATTATGCTGCTGGAATTACAGCGGAAACGCTTTATGTTGACGGTGGTTTTCATGCTGTTGCCGCTCAATGTTAGGAATGAAAATGAAATACGACATTAACGATATTATGAAGATGCTTCCTCATCGTTATCCGTTTCTTTTAATTGATCGGGTCGAGTCGATTAATGAGGACAAAACAGTCTGTGTAGCTATTAAAAATGTGACGGCTAACGAACCTCAATTTACCGGTCATTTTCCGAACTGCCCGGTAATGCCAGGAGTATTGATTATCGAGGCTATGGCACAATGTGGGGCGATTTTAGCTCTGGATCGTCTGGGCGCCACTTCGCACGACCAGAACACATTGTTCTTTTTCGCTGGCATTGATAATGCTCGCTTTAAGCGAGTTGTTATGCCTGGAGATCAATTACGCATAGAGGCCACTTATGTGCGAGATCGGGCAGGTATAGGCAAATTTGACGTTGTTGCAACCGTGGACGGACAAGTTGCCTGCTCAGCCACGCTGATGTGCGCTCGAAGAGTCGTCAACAAAGTTGAGTAGACAAAAATAAACCTTGCAGAAGCAAGGTTTGAATCAGTGGTGGGCCATGTTGGGCTCGAACCAACGACTAAGGGATTATGAGTCCCCTACTCTAACCAACTGAGTTAATGGCCCACGCGAATTTTTAATGATAGCATAACTGTAACAATTAAAGTATAAGTTTATAAAAGAAGTTTATAAAAAATGCCCTGCAAAAATGCAGGGCAAAAACAGAGGATTCTTTCTAATTAGGGATTTTTGGCATTGGCAAGCTTCACTTCGAAGTCATCTAAAGTATTGCCAACCACTTTGTGAAGAGCAATCAGTGCAATCAAGTTAGGAATCGCCAACAGGCCATTAAAGAGGTCAGCGAGTGTCCAGACTAATTCAACTTTTAACAATGCCCCCAATACTAAGCAACCGCAAACAATGAATCGATAAATGTTTAATCCGCGTCCTTTAAAGAGATAACGCATATTTTGTTCACTGAAGAAGTACCATCCAATAATGGTAGAGAAAGCAAAGAAGAATAAACAGATAGCAACGAAACCGGTCCCTAACTGGCCTAACCCAACGTTATAAGCTTTTTGAGTGAGTTCAATCCCTGTGACCTGATAGTCAAGAACTCCAGTGACCATAATGACCAGGACAGTAAAGGTAACGATAACAAGCGTAGCTGCGACACCAAAGACGGCGACGAGCCCCTGTTCAGCAGGGTGTTCGACTTTAGCTACAGCATGTGCATGAGGTGTGGTACCCATACCAGCTTCATTGGAAAAAAGGCCACGAGCTACACCAAATTGCATCGCTTTGGCAACTGTTAAGCCTAAGGCACCACCAGCTACCGCTTGAGGGTCAAATGCTGCAATAAAGATCATCTTAAAGGCAGGAATAATTTGATCGTAATGAAGCCCCAAAACGTAGCTACCACCAATGATGTAAACCAAAGCCATAAAAGGCACAATTTTTTCAGTAACACTGGCAAGAGATGCAACTCCACCAAAGAAGACTAAACCACCTAAGAATGCGACAAACAAACCAGAGGCAAGGTGGGGGATTCCAAAAGCGGTTTCCATAGCGGTACTGACTGTATTGGATTGCACCATGTTACCCATACAACCCATTGCCAGAATAATCGTGATAGAAAAGAAGACGGCCATGGGTTTGAACTTTGGGCCTAACCCGCGAGTGATGTAGTATGCAGGTCCGCCAACAACGTGACCATGATCATCATAAGTTTTGTAGATTTGAGCAAGAACAGCTTCAGCAAAAATCGTAGCCATGCCAAAAAAGGCAGCTACCCAAAGCCAAAAAAGGGCACCCGGACCACCGGAAACAATTGCAGTAGCCGCACCCGCAACATTACCAGTACCAACTTGAGCAGCAATAGCGGTTGCTAAAGCTTGAAAAGAGCTCATACCGGATTTGTCTGCTTTTTTGCCAAATAATGAGGCTGTACCAAAAAGATAACGTAAGGCAAAGCCAAAGTGACGCACTTGTGGAAAGCGTAATTTAATGGTGTAGAAAAGACCGGTACCACATAACAACGGAATAAGGAAAAAAACTCCCCACAAAACGCTGTTGATACTCGATACCCAGTGATTAATAAGATCCATGATGATTGACTCCAAAAATGGCGTCAATCAACATTACTTGTAGAATTGAAAAGATAAAAGAGAAAATCTTGGGAAAACTGTATAAATATAAGTATTTACCCTAATATTAAAGGGAGCTGTATTGGGGGATTTAAGTAGAAACTGGCCCCGACTGAGGATAGTCGGGGCTCGTAGAGTAAAAGTTAAGGTTTGATGTTTTTGAGTTTAGACTCAAAATCGCGGAGGGAATTACCAACAACTTTATTGAGTGCAATTAAAGCAATAACGTTAGGAATCACCATAAGAGCATTGAACATGTCAGATAGGGCCCACACTAGATTGACATGTAAGCAAGCACCCAAAACTAGGAAGCCACAAACTAAGGCGCGATAGGGGAGTACGCCACGACCCTTAAATAGAAAGCGGACGTTTTGTTCGCTAAAAAAGTACCAACTGATAATGGTGGAATAAGCAAAAAAGAATAAGCAGATGGCGACAAACTTAACGCCAAAACCACCAAGACCAATGTTATAGGCCTGTTGGGTTAATTCAATACCAGTCGTTTTATAGTCTAAAACACCCGTTACCATGATCACCAAGATGGTGAACGTAACGATAACAACGGTGGCAAAGACACCGAAAATGGCAAACAAACCTTGTTCAGCAGGGTGTTCAGGTTTGGCAACAGCGTGAGCGTGGGCAGTGGTACCCATACCTGCTTCATTGGAAAATAGACCACGAGCTACACCAAATTGCATCGCTTTTGCCACTGTTAGGCCTAAAGCACCACCTCCAACAGCTTCAGGATTAAATGCCGCAGTGAATACTAATCCGAGCGAAGGCAGAATTTGATCATAGTGCATCGCTAAAACAAAAGAACCTCCAACAAGATAAATCATAGCCATGAAAGGAACGATCTTTTCAGTGACGCTTGCTAAGCGAGAAATACCACCAAAAATCACTAAAGCTGTGAGGATCATGACACCAACGCCGGACGCTAAAAGCGGAATGTCAAAGGCTTGGAGCATTGCGTTACTGACGGTGTTGGATTGTACAAGGCTACCCATGCACCCCATCGTAATAATGGCAACGAATGAGAAGAAGATAGCTAACGGACGCCACTTTTCTCCCATGCCTTTGAGAATGTAGTAGGCAGGGCCACCGACAACATGGCCTTTGTCATCAAGACCTTTGTAGGTTTGAGCTAGTACAGCTTCTGCGAAAATGGTCGCCATGCCAAAAAAGGCAGCAACCCAAAGCCAAAAGAGTGCACCAGGCCCCCCTGAGACTAAGGCAGTAGCGGCACCTGCGACATTACCAGTACCAACTTGAGCAGCAATGGCTGTGGCGAGTGCTTGAAAAGGGCTCATGCCAGATTGGTCGGCTTTCTTTCCAAAAAGTGACGCATTGCCGAAAAGCAGTTTGACTGCGAGCGGAAAATGACGAATTTGTACGAAACGTAATTTAATCGTAAAGAAAATACCGGTGCCACAAAGCAGAGGAATTAAAAAGAATACACCCCAAAGCACGCTGTTAATTTCTAAGACCCAACCATTGAGAAGATCCATAAGTCACCTAAACTAAACAGTAAAGTGATAATTTTTACTTAAAGTGGTGTTTTAAGAACAGAAGTCTCATGAAAAGAATTGTTTAAAATTAACTAGAAATACTTATGAATTAATGAGAATTATTACGTTTTGAAAAAATTTTGTTCAAACTATCTTTTTCCAAAGAGTGTCAAAAAGATTACTACAATAGTTGATTAACGAAAATCTTAGTGTTTTTGGCGAATAGATTTAAATAAGGAAGGTTTTTATGAAAAAAGTTTCAGTGATTGGTGCTGGTGCTTTAGCAACCATTTTTGTGACTCAGTTAGATCGTCTTTTAAAAAATGAGTATGAGATTAGTTGCATCTATTCTAAAACGTTGGAACATGCTCAAACACTAGCTAACAAGGTGCAAGCGCAATCGACAGATAGTTTCGATGAATTCCAAAAAGTGCCGTGTGACATTGTGGTTGAATTTGCAGGAATTAACGCTGTTAAATTACATGCTAAGGCATTACTTGAAGATGGAAAAGATCTTATCATTGCCTCTGCCGGAGCTCTGGCTGATGAGGCATTTAAAGCAGCACTACAAAAGGCCGCCAAAGGTAGCGGAAGCAAACTTTATGTAGCCGGCGGAGCTATTGGAGGTCTCGATTTAATGCAAACCTTTGCTTTAATGGGGGAGGCAGAGGCAGAAATTTGTAGCACCAAAGCACCGAGAAGCCTCAATGGAGCCCCCTATCTTCAAGGACGTTTATTGTCCGAGACTGACAGAGAAATCGTTTTTGAGGGTGGGGTTAAGGAAGCGATTGCTGGCTTTCCAAAAAATGTCAATGTCGCCGTTACGACAAGCGCTGCTACTGAGAACCCTGCAACTCAAGTTAAACTGATCAGTACGCCAGGCACATCAACGAATACGCATACGATCACTTTAAAAAATGCACTGATGACAGCAAAGATTGAAATTGCTTCTCAGCCTGATCCAAAGAATCCTAAATCCAGCGTTTCCACGGCTTGGAGCGCCCTAGCTTTATTAAAAAACTTAGCGTCCCCAATTGTTTATTACTAAGGCTATTGTTTGGCAAGTATTGAAGCGCCCGTTTAGGGCGCTTCACTGGATTGGTTAAATTGGTTTATACCAGCCATAGAGCGAGTCGCTTCGTATGGGCAACTCCTCGGTGATGGCGCGAACTGCACTGTCATAGTCTTCAATGGTTTTAGCTTTATAGATGGCTTTCACAAGCTTTTCAGCGCCGTCAAAGAGATTATGTTGGAAGAACCAATACTCTTTCATTCGCATCATGGCGTTTTTCTGACTACCAAATGCCTGGGCGTAGCTTTCAAACAAAGCTTGGCTAAAGGTCACGATTTCTTCCCGAGTCGCAGGTTGACCACCCTTGGCTTTTCTAAATAGAGCTGGGTCGGCCATTAATGCTCGACCAACCATGATGAGTGCTAAGTCGGGATAGCTGTTTTCAATATTGTCTAAATCATGATTGGTCACAATGTCGCCGTTATAGCCTAAAGGCATCGTCATGCGTCGATAGTAACTGTCAAAGATATAGCGACGAACATCGCCCTTGTAGTGATCGGTTCTTAGTCGAGGATGAATCGTCAGGTGCTTCATTGGGAAGTGATTGTAAACTTCAGCAATGGCTTCAAACTCATCCTCATCAGACCAACCGATGCGAGTTTTTACGGAAATGTCGATCGGTAAGTCTGCGCTAAAAACGGTATCCAAGAAGCCCTCCAACTCATGGGGCGTTCTTAAAAAGCCGCTTCCTTTGCCCTTGGCAACGACAGTGCCAGCAGGGCAACCAAAATTGAGATTAACCTCATCGTATCCCAAATCCGCCAAAGCTTTCGCAGCCCAAATACAGTCAGCTGTATTTCGTGTTAATAGTTGTGGCACGGCATGAATGTCTCGATTGACTTCGGGTGCAATTTCACGAAGTTGGCGCTCTGTAAAGGCCGGTGTGGTTGTTGGAGAGACAAACGGCAAATAATAAAGATCAGCTCCTCCAAAAAGACGGGCATGAACTTTACGAAATGGCGCACCTGTGAGGCCTTCCATAGGGGCAACAGCAAGTTGGGGGAGTGAGTTTGTCATAATTTTGAGGAAAATTGAGCTAAGTGCGTGATTGTATCAGTCGTTTGGATTGGAATGAAAGCAATCTGGCGGTACAATGAAAATTTGTGAAGAAAAAACGTTATTAACCATTGCCCTGGAATAAGCTCAATGCCTCAAGAACATACATTTGCTGCTTTTGCCCTACACGACTGCATTTTGCGAGCCATCGATGAGATGGGTTATGTCAAACCTACACCAATTCAGGTGTCGGCCATCCCGCTCGTTTTGGCGGGTAATGATGTGATGGGGGCGGCTCAAACAGGTACGGGGAAGACGGCTAGTTTTGGTTTGCCTTTACTTGAGAGGTTGGTCCCGCAGGCCAATAGTAGTATGTCACCAGCTCGTCATCCAGTGCGAGCATTAGTTTTAACACCGACGCGTGAGTTAGCAGACCAGGTTCACGAGAATCTTCAAGCTTATGCAAAGTATTCAGGCTTACGTACGGCATGCGTTTTTGGTGGTGTCGATATCAGAACCCAAGCCGATATGTTGCGTCGAGGGGTAGAGGTGTTAGTCGCCACGCCGGGCCGATTGTTAGATCACATTGAACAACGCAACACACAATTGTCTCAAGTTGAGATCGTTGTTTTAGATGAAGCCGACCGTATGTTAGATATGGGCTTTTTGCCAGATATCTCAAGAATTTTGAAGTTATTGCCGTCGCAACGACAAAGTTTGATGTTCTCGGCTACCTTTTCGCCTGAGATCAAATCGTTGGCAGCAAACTTTTTAAATAATCCTAAGCTTATTGAGGTTGCGCGAGAGAACTCCACTGCAAAGACCATTACGCAGAAACTTTATGAAGTGCATGACTCGGAAAAGGTGGATGCTTTGATGGAGTTGCTCGATGATGAGCAATGTGAAGAAGCTAAAAACATCCTTGTTTTTGTGAATTCTAAAATCACCTGTCGTCGCTTAACTCGCACTTTGGAGCGCAATGGTTATCTTGCTGACAGTATTCATGGCGATAAGACGCAAGATGAACGAATCAAAACACTCGAGGCATTTAAAACGGGTGCGATAAAAATTTTGGTTGCTACCGATGTTGCAGCACGGGGATTGGACATTGCAGATCTTCCCGTTGTGATTAATTTTGATGTCCCGTTCAATGCAGAGGATTACGTGCATCGCATCGGTCGTACAGGGCGAGCGGGCAGTAAAGGTCTTGCACTTATGATTGCTTGTCCTGGAGCGGACGATCGTAATCTTGGAGCTATTGAAACTTTAATTCATGAGAAACTGCCACGAGAACGTTTAGATGTTCGTCCTCGTCGCAGACATTCATCGAATTATCCGAGAAAAACCTATACAGCGCCGCCGGTTTCACCGGTTTCTACGGATCCGTTTTTTGATGAGCCTTATGTGCCATCCCAACCTGAGGCTAAAACAGAGCAAGCTCAACCCTCACTTTACTCAGCGAAAACTAATAAGCCTAAACAAAAGGTTTCGGCTTTGTTAGGAGGTTTAATTAGGAAATAGTTTCCATTTTGCTTTGCAAAGGATTATGAGTGAGGGCTCCCGAAGATTCTTGGGAGCTTTTGCTTTTTGAAACGAAGTTGCAACTTGCTTGCTTTGCTTCGTGATGGGGAGTGTGTCAAAATAAACATATTCAGACAAATATTCCTTGCCCGTGGAATGGCTCTTCTGTATCAGGGAGCTGTTTGGGGTTTTTTCAGGCTTGGAGTCCGTCATGCCAGATAGTAAAACTGTCGCCCGCAGCCGTCTTGCCCGCGAGATGGTATTGCCAATATACGAAGGTAAAACACTATTTACGGGGGAAGCCCGTATGGCTCATGCCGATGGTATGGCCAATATTGTGCGTAGTATTCGCGATGATGATGAGCTCATTGCAGCAGCGTATCTCTTTGCAGTCCATGAGAGTGTTCCCAATACTGACGAGTGGTTAAAAAAGAATTTCGGCTCTACCGTGGCCGAGTTAGTTTATGAACTTCATCGTCTTATTGAGATTAATGGTAAGACTCGATTAATGACGACTGAGGGGCATACAGCTGAAGATAAGCTTTTAATTAAAGCTCAAGATGCTTTGCTGAGAAAAATGGTGTTGGCCATGTGTAAAGATCTTCGAGTTGTCATTCTTCGTTTGGCGAGTCGTTTGCAAACGTTGCGTTACTTTGCTTCCCATAAAGAGCAAAAGGATAATGCCCGCCAATATGGTGAGGATACTTTGGCTCTTTATGCACCATTGGCCAATCGCTTGGGTATTTGGCAAGTTAAATGGGAGCTTGAGGATTTATCACTGCGCTATACCAAGCCAAAAGAGTACAACGAAATTGCTCATCTTTTAGATGAAAGCCGTGAGACGCGCCTGGCTTTCATGCGTGACACGGTACAAAAAATCCGTGATATGCTCACAGAAAAAGGAATTGAAGCAGAAGTTTCAGGACGTCCAAAGCACATTTATTCCATCTATAAAAAGATGGAGCGAAAGCACTTAAATTTCAATCAACTTTATGATGTGCGTGCATTGCGCATTATCGTAGAAACGGTGGAGCAGTGTTATGAAGTGCTGTCCATTGTGCATGAAAATTTCCCTGGATTAGCCAGTGAATACGATGACTATATTTCGAATCCCAAACCAAATGGTTATCGGTCTTTGCACACCGTTATCTTAGACAGTAAGCAACGTCCGATTGAAATTCAAATTCGTACTCGTGAAATGCATGAGTACAACGAATTAGGGGTGGCTGCTCACTGGCGCTATAAAGAATCTGGAAACTCCAATAAGACCGATGACAGTTCGTCCGAAGATCAAAAAGTAGCCTGGTTACGCCAGTTGTTGGCTTGGAGTAGTGATGTCAAACCAACAGGTCCCTCTGGTGTTGAAGATGATCATGTCTATGTTTTGACGCCTCAGGGGCGTGTCATAGAGATGGTAACAGGTGCAACTCCGATTGACTTTGCTTATCACTTGCATAGTGAGCTGGGACACCGTTGTCGTGGTGCTCGGGTCAATGGGGCGATGGTGCCTCTGAATTACAAGCTTAAGACGGGTGAAACGGTTGAGATTGTGACTGCAAAAACCGGTGGTCCCAGTCGAGATTGGCTCAATGCAGAATTGGGTTTTGTGGCAACTTCTCGCGCCAAGAGTAAGATCCGTCAATGGATTCATGCGCAGCAACTTCAAGAACAGATTGCACAAGGTCGCGAGCGCATTGAAAAGGAAATGGCTCGTTTGGGCAAAACAGCCTTTAAGCTTGACGAATTAGCTAAGCGTCTGGGTTACGATACCCTCGATGATTTATTCGTTGGTGCGGCAAAGGATGAAGTTGGTCCAAAGACCATCGAGCGAGTTCTGAAACCTCAGGAAGAGGAAAAGAAGGAAGAGCTTTACACAACCAAATCCAAGCACGAGCAAGCCAAGAGTCAGGTTTTGGTTGTGGGAGTGGACTCCCTATTAACGCAATTGGCACGCTGTTGTCATCCAGCACCACCTGATAAAATTGTCGGCTTTGTGACTCGTGGTCGTGGCGTAACGATTCACAGAGCAGATTGTCCAAACATTCGTAACCTTGATGATCAAGGTCAGGAGCGTTTGATTGAGGTGAGTTGGGGTAATGCCCAAGGAGCCGTATTCCCAGTTGATGTACTCGTTATTAGCAATAACCGTTCTGGTTTATTGAAAGATATTAGTGAAATTTTCATGAAAGAAAAGATTGCAATCATTGGAATGAGTACTCAAAATGTCCGTGGCGATATTCATATGCGCTTCAATGTGGAAGTCAGTAATGCTAAGGCTTTAACAAAGACGCTAACGGCAATCCAAGATTTGTCAGGTGTTTATAACGCCCGACGTGTGTAATGCATTTACAAGGAATCGGCACTACGGTGCCGATTCCATTCAATGGTTTAGTTTATAGAAACAGCCGTAAAACCATCGATTTTAATCGATGGATACAATCTCTGGAACCCTCACGCTTGTCAAGGGTTTTAAATAAAACCCTCCCGTGGCTCAAATTTTATTGAGCGCAAAGCGCGAACATTATCGGGAGAGTTGTCCTATTTTTTCGAAGCGCTCACCACTTTGTAGTGGGCCGTAGCAAGAAAAAATA
>Monroe_p2__coassemble_1163_pt1 | contig 17420 bp, 14 predicted proteins | sample Monroe_p2__metabat2_high_PE_042 | metagenome-assembled genome bin Monroe_p2
TATTTTTTCTTGCTACGGCCCACTACAAAGTGGTGAGCGCTTCGAAAAAATAGGATAACTCTCCCGATAATGTTCGCGCTTTGCGCTCAATAAAATTTGAGCCACGGGAGAGTTTTATTTTAAAACCCTTGACAAGCATGAGGGTTCCTGAGATTGTATCCATCGATTAAAATCGATGGTTTTACGGCTGTTTCTATAAAAAAGACCCCGACTGGTGCACATCGTTGAGAGGTGTTCGGGGTACGCTTGTGCTAAATGTAGCAAACTAGACACTCAATTTCAAAGACAAGCTAGAAGGATCCACCTCGTCGACAACAACCGCGCTTTTGGCCTTCACCTGCCCCTTGTCCACCGCAGCTACCATCACGACGTTGGGATCTCATACCACAGGCTTGGGAACTGCCTGTACTTTGAGCTCCCTGCCCCATACCACATCCTTGACCTCGACCACGTCCGCGACCACCTTGGCCACGGCCACAACCACGACCGCCACCCATGCCTTGACGGCAGTGACCTTGAGGTGCCACTGGATTACCTAAGTCATCCAAAAAGCCCCCTGCTGCTTTCCAGCCTTGTGCAAAAGCCTTCTTTTCTTCTTCCGTATAGTGAGCTAATTCCAAATCCATCATTGCCATTTCCTCCATGACTTGTAATTGACGCCTAACCCAACGACTGCCTCCCGCTTCTTTCAAAGCTAAACACTCTTGTGGTGTTAAGCGAACCTTTGCTTCTTTTGTATCAACCCGAGGGCGGCCTGCGCCAAGGCGCGCGCCACCGTGCATACCTTTACAACATGGCATAACATTCTCCTTATCTTTACTTGAATACTACTCACCATTTTTCAAATAGTCAATTCACTTAACATGCCTTTTTCCTAGACTATCCCTTTCACACTATTTCAAGAATTACCTTCTTTTTCACATAATGAGAGGACTGTCCTAAGTCTTTTGAAATACCTACGTACAAAAATCAACTTTATTACGTCACTTATACCTTTCGGTTTTGATCGTTAAACATTACAATCAGGCTATCCTCTATTTTTAATTTCTTTGCTAAAAGACTATGTCCTCTATTGAAAACGTTTTACAAATGATTGAAGACAACGACGTCAAGTTCGTTGATCTCCGATTTACTGACATTAAGGGTAAGGAGCAACACGTTAGCATCCCTGCCCGCATGGTCGATGAAGACTTCTTCGAAGAAGGTCAACCGTTTGACGGTTCTTCTATGGATGGCTGGAAGGGTATTGAAGCAAGCGACATGATTTTGATCGCCGATCCTGACAGCGCCCGCTTGGACCCGTTCCGCGAAGAAAATACGTTGATTTTGACCTGCGACGCTGCTGACCCCACAACGGGTAAAGGCTATGAACGCGATCCGCGTTCCATCGCCAAGCGCGCAGAAAACTATTTGAAGTCCACGGGTATCGGTGATACGGCCTACTTTGGCCCGGAACCCGAGTTCTACATTTTTGACTCTGTCATGTGGGATACGGCTCCTGAGCACGCCTTCTTTAAGATTGGTTCTGATGAATCCGGTTGGTCTTCTAAGATCGATTACGAACAAGGTAACCTTGCTCACCGTCCGGGTCACCAAGGTGGTTACTTCCCAGTTCCTCCGATTGACTCCTTCCAAGACATGCGCTCTGAAATGTGTCTTTTGATGGAACAACAAGGCGTTCCAGTGGAAGTGCAACACCATGAAGTCGGTGCTGGTCAATGCGAAATCGGTACGCGTTTTAACACGCTCGTAAAACGCGCCGACTGGACGCAAATCGTGAAGTACACGATTTGGAACGTTGCCGCCGCTTACGGTAAGACCGCCACCTTTATGCCAAAGCCCGTCGTGGGTAGCGCTGGCAGTGGCATGCACGTTCACCAATCCATTTGGAAAGATGGTCAAAACCTCTTTGCTGGCAACGGCTATGCCGGTTTGAGCGACATGGCTCTTTACTACATTGGTGGCGTCATCAAGCACGCTCGTGCATTAAATGCCATTACGAATCCTTCTACCAACTCTTATAAGCGTTTGGTACCTGGCTTTGAAGCTCCGGTGAAGTTGGCTTACTCTGCCCGCAACCGTTCTGCTTCCATTCGTATTCCGCATGTTGCAAGCGATAAGGCTCGTCGTATCGAAATCCGCTTCCCGGATCCGATGGCTAACCCCTACTTGTGCTTTGCCGCTTTGTTGATGGCTGGTCTCGATGGCATCATGAATAAGATCCATCCGGGTGAAGCTGCTGACAAGAACCTCTACGACTTGCCGCCGGAAGAAAATGCCAAGATCCCGACGGTCTGTGCCTCTTTGGAAGAAGCGTTGGATGCGTTGGCTGCTGACCACGAATTCTTAACCCGTGGTGGTGTCTTCACAGAAGACATGATCCAAGCTTACCTTCAATTGAAGGCTAAGGAAGTTGAACGCTTCCGCTTGGCCACGGCTCCGGTCGAATTCGATATGTACTATAAGCTCTAATCGCTGCGTATTTTTCGATAAAATGGGCGTTGAGTTCGTTCAACGCCCTTTTTTCTTTTATAGATTTTTCATGACCTTAGACGCACTAAATAACTGGCTTCTTGATTGTGGTTGTAAGCCCCAGCATATCCAACATATCTATCGTGCTATGTTGGGTGTTGTGCCATGGCCCCAAAACGATAACGAAAAGTTTCCTAAAAAACTGCGTGAACGTTTGCCAGAGTTACACCATCAGCTCGACTCTCTCTTAACACTAGTGGATACCCAAGAAGATCCTGAAGAAAAAGAGTCCGCCAAGTTGCTCTTTGCGCTTAAAGATGGGCAAACCATTGAAAGCGTTTTGCTTCCGCGTCAAGGGGTGTGCGTTTCCTCTCAAGTGGGCTGTGCCGTGGGTTGCGTTTTTTGCATGACGGGAAAATCTGGCCTCATTCGCCAATTAACGGACCTTGAGATTGTGGCGCAAGTCATGCGTGCTCGCGCCCTTCGCCCTAAAACCCGTAAAGTCGTCTTCATGGGCATGGGGGAACCCTCACACAACCTGCAAAATGTGATGCGAGCCATTAATTTCTTGGGCACTTACGGGCAGTTCCCTCACAAGAACTTAGTGCTCTCCACGGTGGGTGACGTTCGAGTTTTTAAAGCATTGGATGAAAGCGTCGTTAAACCTGCATTGGCTATTTCACTTCATACCACCAATGAAGAAAAGCGTCGCCTCTTGTTGCCCAAGGCTGGGAAAATCGCCATTGAAACGTTAGTTTCTGAAGCTGAACGCTATGCACGAGAAACCAATTATCCCATTCAATATCAGTGGACTCTGATTGACAATCTCAACGACGGCGACGATGAGGTTAAACGTTTAATTGAATTACTCTGCGGTCACTACGCCATGATGAATTTCATTCCTGTGAACGTTGTCGAGAGTAACACCTATCGTCGACCGCCCATTGAGCGATGCGCAGCCATGGCTCGGGCCTTACAACAAGCGCATATTGTCGCCAAACTTCGTCACTCCGCCGCTCAAGAGGTTGAAGGCGGATGTGGTCAATTGCGAAGTCGCTACATCCAATTGAAAGTTGAACAAAACTAAAGGTTTAATAAAGAATGTCCCTTTTTGCCCAACTCGGTCTCTGCTCCCCGATTTTAAAAGCACTCGAAGACTTAGCGTTTGAAACGCCAACGCCCGTACAAGAGCGAGCTATTCCTGCATTGTTAGAAGGACGAGATGTATTAGGGATTGCACAAACCGGTACGGGGAAAACGGCAGCGTTTGGGTTGCCTCTTTTAAACCGTTTAGCAAAGAAAAGCGGCAAACGCTCTCCTTACCGAGCACCCGCTTTGATTTTGGCCCCCACACGAGAACTCGCTGCGCAAATTCAAGCTGCCCTTCAAGCTTATGCCAAGTATCTACAACTATCGATGGTGTTAATTGTGGGAGGTGTTGGTTTTGGTAAACAACTTAAAGCATTAGAAGAAGGCGTCGATATTGTCATTGCAACCCCAGGGCGCTTGTTGGATCATGCGCGAGATGGGCATTTCTTTTTTGATCAGACGAATTATCTCGTTTTGGACGAAGCTGACCGAATGCTCGATATGGGTTTTATTGCCGATATTCGTGCCATTTTGCGTGAGTGTCCTCGCACACGTCAGTCGATGCTTTTCTCGGCCACCTTTTCTGAAGACATTCGTCATTTGGCCGATCGACTCTTAAATGCTCCTGTCACAGTGGAAATTGCGGCTAATCGTGATGTGAGTGCCATTCGCCAAACAATTTATCAAGTGGCAAAGGAGCATAAACGTGATTTCTTACGCGACTTGATTGTGGACAATCAATGGCGACAAGTCTTGGTCTTTACAAAATTAAAGTCAGGCGCTGCACGTTTAGCTAAACACTTGGAAAAAGACGGTTTTACCGTGGACTGTATTCATGGGGACCGAACACAATCGGCACGAAGCAAAGCCTTAGCGAAATTTAAAGCAGGCGACATTCAAATTTTGGTCGCCACTGATGTTGTAGCTCGTGGGATTGATATTAAAGAGCTCCCTCATGTGGTGAATTTTGACCTTCCCAATAACGCAGAAGACTACGTTCATCGCATCGGCCGAACAGGACGCGCAGGGATGGATGGCGAAGCCGTCTCATTAATGCAGCCCGATGATCGGTATCGTTTGCGTGCTATTGAGCGCTTAATCAAACGAAAGTTTGATGTTCAAGTGATTGATGAGGCCCCTGAAGAAAGCTTTGTTGATGAAGCTCCCGAGCAAGAATCAAAACGCGTGAAACCCAAAAACAATGCTCGCGCTTTAAAAGAAGAGCGTACGTCGAGTAAAGGTTTTAAAGACAGTCGCTCTCGACGAGCTGAGCGTAAGGACACCATTGAGAGCCCTTACGTGAGAAACGCTCGTCGCACTGAGGAGCGTCGTAGTCAGTCGCCCAAGCGCCTTAAAAAGGACCTTGGAGAATTCGATTACATTTTGCCCGACTTTGATTGACAAAGAGTCAAAGAAAACACGTTACAATCAAATCATTCTTTTTGAAAAATTTATCATGCGCCGTTTATTTTTGTTGTTGATTCCTTTTGTTCTTGCTGGTTGCTCTCAAAGCTTCAATGACCCGCTTTTAGATGCGCCGGTGGGACAGCGTGTAACGTGCTCAGCCATCAAGCCTATGCAAAGCCAGGACATGCTCAGTCAAGTCCCCTTAAATTGTCCGGAGATCAACATTTCAGCGAGCTTAAGTGAGCTGCGTGATGCAGGTTGGCGCTTAGAAAGTGTGAATCTAGGAGCGGAGGTGTTGGTCAACAACAACCTTGCCAGTGAAGTCGATATTGTTGTTCGTAAAGTCTATTAGCGAAAAAAGGAGTGTTTATGTCGTCCATTCTTCATGAGTTGCGTTGTGAACTTCAAAAAAAAGGTTGCAACGCTTTTTTTATTGCCTTAAGTGACCCTCATTTATCTGAATACATTCCCAATCACTACACGTTCTTACGAGCTCTTTCCGGTTTTACGGGTTCTAACGGTACCGTTGTTGTAACCATGGATGACGCCCGCCTTTGGACCGACTCTCGCTATTGGGAACAAGCTGCTCAACAGCTTGGGCCCGACTTCACCTTAATGCGCGATGGTGATCGTACGTTAGCCGGTGTCTACGAATGGCTAAAAGAAAAAAACGCAACGACACCGTTAACGCTCGCTTGTCCTTTAAGTTGCTTAAGCGCTTCGCTCTGCCCTCGCTTAAAAGAGGCTGTCACTGAAGTTATTGACTTTGAAAACCACGACTTTGATGCCTTGTGGCCTAATCGCCCGGCCTTGGTCTTTAATTCCCCGTGTATCCATCATGCCAGTAGCGTAAGTTCCGCTGACAAATTGGCTCGCCTTCGCGCCCACTTAAAGGATAACCAAGTCAACGGAGGCCTTCTTTTAACGCGCCTTGACGATATTGCTTGGATCACCAACCTTCGTGGCTCAGACATTGACTACAACCCCGTCTTTCTCTCATGGGCTTTCATTAAGGAAACGAGTGCTCAACTATTTATTCGACTGGAAGCTTTAACCGATGCAGTCAAGGCGCATCTCGTGACTGCTGGCTGGGAGCTTTTACCCTATGAAGCGCTTGAAGAGGTGTTAAGTCATGAAGATGTGATCGTAACGAAAGTCGCAGACCTTAATGCGAGACTATATGAAAAGTTTGAATCTAAGCTCGTCAACTTCAAACACCCCGTTGCCCTTTGGAAGTCCATTAAGACCCCTGAAGAAATCGCAGGCTTAAAGGCCGTGATGGTTGATGATGGTTTGGCCCTTGAATACTTTATCGCTGAAATCAAAGAACGTTTAGCTAAGGGCGAAGCGTTAACCGAAAACGATGCTGTGAATATTCTTCACAAGTATCGCAGTCAAATCCCTGGCTTTATCGGTGAAAGCTTTACAACCATTGCGGCTGTCAATGAGCATGCTGCCCTTCCCCACTACGCCCCGACACCGGGTCAAGGCGCTCCCATTAAGATGCCTTGCGTTTTACTTGTGGACTCCGGCGCTCATTACGACCGTGGCACAACGGACACAACCCGCACGTGGTTCTTGGGTGACGTGAATGACTTGGATCCCGACGATCTCAAGCAACTGAAAGCTGACTACCGTGCGGTTTACCAAGGCATGATGGACTTGATGAATGCTGAGTTTGAACCCGGTACCACCGGTTTTGATCTTGACCCCATTGCTCGAAAGCCTTTACAAGCCATCGGTGCTGACTATGGTCACGGTACGGGGCACGGCATTGGTTTGACCCTTAATGTGCATGAAGCACCTCCCAATATCTCTCCGCGTGATATGGAAGGACCTAAGACCCCCTTTGCTCCAGGCATGATTGTCAGTGATGAGCCGGGTATTTATCGTCCCGGTCAATGGGGTATCCGTATTGAAAATATGCTACTTTGCGTTGAAAAACCCAATGGGAAGTATGGGTTTGAGTGCTTAACAAAGTGCAGTATTGACGATACGTTGATGAAGGATTAAGACTTTTATAGCCTTAAAAATGGAGACGGCGAGGAAAAGTTCTCGCCGCTTTTATGAGCTCAGAAATATCAATTATTTTGATGAAAATTAATATAAGAATCGTGACAACAACCAACCATAGGTAACTACACTGATAGTTGTTACCCAACCTGGGAACTGATAGCTGTGGTTAAGAACATATTTGCCAATATGCATAGATCCCGTACGGTCAAAGGCATACAAAAAAAACTCGCCGTGTGAGCATAACTGCAAAATTACAGACATAGGCTTGCGAGGTGTTGTTGCGGATGAGTTTACCAAATAATATCAAAGAAAATCTAAAAGTCTGAATGAGTATGTTTTTTAAATATGCTTAGTTGGGTTTAATTGGATTTTTCCTAACGGGTGATAAACGCACACAAGAAGATATAAAGAAAGCTAAAAATTTAGCTAAGGAGATCTAAATGACTATTAATTTAACTCCCTTCGACCCTGCAGAATATCTTGAAACCGACGAAGATATCGCAGCTTTTTTGGATGATGCCCTACAAACAGGCAATGCTGGATATATTGCACATGCCGTAGGTGTTGTTGCAAGGGCGAAAGGCATGACTGCTTTATCTCAAAAAACAGGAATTGCTAGAGAGCAACTCTATCGCTCTTTTAGTGGTCAAGGCAATCCAACATTAAAGACTACATTCTCTGTCCTTGAAGCTCTCGGTATTAAATTAAGTGTCTCACACAATATTGTTTCTTAAAATGAGAAGTTAGTTTCGTTTTAACCGCCTTCGGGCGGTTTGTCTTTTGTATCTAGCCTGTACATAAACACATACTGTCTCCACCGACCCAACGGTATCTTTGCATCTTATAAATGAATTATTTTGGGAATTGAAATTTGTACTTTTGCTATGTTTACCCTATCAATGATAGGTCTAAATATTTGGTAAACCTCCCAAACGTCCTAATAAATAGTTATTAATCAAATTGTTATCGCTCCGGATATCTTTAAATTCACTAAAAGCAACCAGAGTAGACTCCCCGTTTGAGTTCTTTTCTGAAACCCAAATTTCATCTCTACGCAATAACTTCTGATCCATCAACTGAACGTCCTGAGTTGTAAAAATCAATTGATTTCGATTGTCTTGACCACAATGATCCAAAAATCTCTTTAAACACTCTTGAGTCACCAAGGTATGAAGGCTTCTGTCCAACTCATCAATCACTACAACTGTCGGGAGCTTCGGCTGACAAAGCATTAATAAGGAGGGAGCTAAATCCACTAGTCTATTCGTTCCATCTGACTCCTCATCTAATGAAAATGCCACTTCGGTTCCATCCGCTTTCCGATGCTTAGCAATGACCTTTTTGGCTTTAATTTCGTCGCCTTGCTTATACAAAACAATGGCAGAAGTTAGCCACGGATGGCGTATAACAGACTTTTCTCCATCTTTAAGCTGAGTTTGTAAAGCTTTTAAATTCTCTGTCGAAAGAGGAACCGATGACAAATCAATTTCTTGACCTTCTAAGCGCTCCACTCCTGTACCAAACTCCACCAAAAGTTGAGAAACACTCTTGGACAAGGGGTCCGATTTGTCAATTATGCGATTCACCGGTCCGAACATTGTGTAAGGCGTAACAATCACCAATTGTTTTTCAAACCAGTCAAATACCTCCTTAAAGGTTGGGATGGCTTGGAGCACAGTATTTGTTAAAAATAATGTATTTGCTCTTGTTGTTTTGGTTGAGAAATTGAGTAGTTCGCGCTCTTTGAGTCCCTCTCCTAACACAAATTCCTGACCAACTCGGCGATATAACATTTTCCGAGAAGTACTATTCACTCGATGAAGACTCTCTGATACCACTCGATCAGGAGTAACAGAGAAAGCAAATTCATAGATCAACTCATTAATTAGAAGATCCAGCTCAATGGTTAAAGGCTTTTGCGTTCCTAAATCATCTAATTTAAAGCGCTTTACTGGAATAGCATCATTGATACCAACACCTTGCAATACATAAGCCTTAACAAATGCAAGAGCTTCAACTAAATTACTTTTCCCTGACGCATTGGCACCATATATTGCAGTAAGCGGAAGGAGCTTGAGTCGAAATTTTTTTACAGATGACAAAGTCTCTGCATGTTGTTTTTCAGCAGTTGCCAGTAAGCTCAACTCCGTGTCTTCTTTATAAGACGTCCAGTTATTTAATAAAAATCGTAATAACATGATCCGTACTCCTATTCTTTGTAGCATATATGATTTATTGCAAGATAGGATACTTTTTCTCTCAACTTGTAATTTAAATTGCTGTAAGTGACGTATTCTAAATATCAAAGAAATGAACAAATTCTATGTCAAGCCAAATTCTGCTAAGTTCGATCCGCCAACCCTCTACAACAAACTTCTCTTTACCTACTCCCGGAGGCGCGCTTCCTCAGTTCAATGTCTTGAATATCACTCCCTAAGGGATCATTTTTGGCCAATAAGTCAATGTCATCAGCTAATTGAAGAGTATATAAAACCCGCAAATATGTCCCCATTGCTACAGTTGGAACACCTTTTTCTACCTTGGATACTGTTAAAGCCGAACACTGCGCTCGCTCCACTATTTGCTCGATAGTCATAAACTGGCACTTCCTTCACGCTTTCCACACGCTTTTGATCATGAAGTCAATGCGAACGACCAGAGATTGGGTATGGGCTTACATAAGCTGTAGACAAAAAGCTCACAAAAGTTCTTGGAACCTCTGTGAGCTGATGAGCTGTAAAGTCTCTAGGCTAAGATACTAGACATGATAAAAATACAGACAAAGCCCGTTAACATCGGTATTGCTGTACGACGAACGATTTCAAATGGAGAAATATTCGCTAGACCGGAAATTGCAATCACGCAGCCCGAAATCGGACTCATGGAACGAATACAACCAGAAGACAATTGCATACCCGTTAGCATCCATTGAGCATTGCCACCGACCGCTTGGCAGATTCCCGGAATCATTGGTGCAAAGCTAAAGAAAGCAGCATTGCCCGACCCCATCACAAACGTCGATAAACCAATGATGGCAAACATAACGGCATAAACAATCAGATAACCACCTCCAAAATTGCTAGCAGCATCGATGAGAGTGGCAATACCACCGGATCGTGTAAGACCAGCTGCAAACATTTCAGCGCAGACAATCAAGACAACAGTGGAGCTGAAAATCTTACCCATACCTTCGAAGAAGACTTTGATGTTTGCAAATGACTCTTTTAAATTTCTCCGATTAATACAGTCGATAACAAAGGTGATAATCATGGAAGCCATCACAGCGGTGATGATGTCCAATTTAATGCCATCGTAGACTAAAGGTGAGAAGATAAATAGGAATGCTAACGGCACTAACGGGAAGATAGCGTAGTAAGCAGGGGCCTTTTCGCTTTTATCTGCTTCTGACAAATCCTTTGTTACGAAGTCTGCTGCGGTGATGTGACCACTAGCTAAATCCTTTTTATCAAAGTAGCGTTGAACGAAGTAGTGAACAACACAGATAATGACCAATACAACCGGTGCAATGACCAATTGATAGTCAACAAAAATGTTCATCACATGAATACCTGTGAGCTTAGTTGACATCAAGTTATTTGCACCCAAAGGACTCAAACCAAATGCGCCAGTCATTGCAACAGAAGCACATGCGGATTGACGACTAACCCCAGCACTTAACATCAATGGATAAACGGTGACCATCATCAAAATAGCCAAGCCGACGGCGGAACCCAGCACAACATTTAAGCATTGGCCAACCACACAACCTAACACCATAATGATGTACGGCGAATTAATTAATGACATTGGCTTCGTGCAAACATGAACCAAAGCACTCGTTGCTCCGATCTTACTCATGTAATAACCGAAGCCACCGATAATCATGATGTTCATACCAAGACCACCGGTTCGAGAAGTCAGCAAATTGCTAAAGATCCCCAAAATATCGAAGCCCAAGAAACCTGTTGCTTTCTTTCCTGTAGCAACTGGATCTCCTGTAACCAATGCAACGATTAGAACAGTCACTAAGCCAACAACGAATAGTGACCAAGCTGGATAGAATTTTTTAACAATCAGTACACAAATAACAATGACTGAAAGTAGAACAAGTAGTACGCCAAACATACGACCTCCTGTTTAGCTTTATTACTAATGCTTAACAGATTGATTTAATATCGGTTTAAAACCATCAGTACCTACTAATGCAACTGCCGTTAAAATCAAAAGCTGTGGCCCTTGATGAATATTGACCTTATCGAAGTATTCATTAACGGTATGGCACTTATCTTGGAATCCCCCTGAAGACAAGCAAGTTGCCGGCAACCCAAGCCCTAAAGCAGCATTTGCATCTGTTGAAGATAAGCCGTAATCGGTGAGCTCTAAACCCAATGCTTTTAACGCAGAACGTGATGCCTGCAATACGGGACAGTTTTCTGGTCTAAGTCCTGCGGGTCGATCACCAATGGGAGTTTTAATTAACTTCACCTGATAGTCTGGATTCGTAATATTCCACAGTTCATTTTCCTCTTTGACCCCATCTTCAAAGCATTGAATAATCTGCTTTTCCAAGTTAGAAAGAAGTTGAGGATCAAGGCTTCGCATATCCACTTCAACTTCACAACTTGGTGCAACGGTATTTACACTCGTTCCGCCCTTGATAGTTCCTAATGTATAAGTTGTTCTTGGATTTTCGATTGTCTTGATATGAGCGACTTTGGCCCCTGCTAGACACATTGCATGAATAGCGCTCCCAACAACACCAAACTCACTGTAAGAGTGACCGCCGGGGCCAACAATCGTCATTCGATAGCGGCGAGACCCAACTGCACCACGCAGTATGCGACCAATATCCGTGTTATCAATAGCAATAAAACCATCTACTTGGTGATGTGCCATGAAGTGTTTCGCACCTCGGATATCACCTAGTCCTTCTTCCCCTACTGTGGCAACAAAATAAAGATCACCTTCTGTTTCAACATTAGCTTCATTCAACGAACGAATCACTTGTAAAAATGCACGAAGGCCAGAACAGTTATCTCCAATGCCCGGTGCATAATAGCGATTACCCTCTTGGCGCACAGTAACATCGGTTCCAGCAGGAAAAACCGTATCCATATGAGCCCCAATTGCAAGAACAGGTCCTTGTCCCTTACCTGCTCTAAACCCAATAACATTACCAATTTCGTCAATCTGAACATCCTTCAGACCGTATGCCTTCATGCGTTTGAGCATCTCTTGAGCACGAACCTGCTCCTCAAACGTCGGAGCTGGTATTTCGCAGATATCAACCTGCTCTTGCATACTAAATTCCGTTTCATCGACTGCAATTTGTAATGCTTTAGCAACAGTAGGAGATTGCATTAAAGCTTCTACTTGCGCATATATCGATGAATCAAGGGGTGGAATATGATTTGACATGGTGTTTCTCCTAAAAGTCACCCCTTCAGTTTAGGTCTATGATGTAACGAGTTAAATAACAGTGCTCTATCATCAATCATGTATATGATTTAACCTTGTGGCGGTGATATATGGAGAAGATTCCTCCCATTTCTAGAAGCCCTCTTTATATGCAGGTTAGACAAATTCTTTTGTCTCGAATTCAATCTGGGGATTGGCGGCCAGGCCAGCAAATTCCCACTGAACCGGTTCTCGCCTCACAATTTGATGTGTCCATTGGAACCATTAGAAAAGCCATTGACTCACTTGTTAATGACGGATTGATTTTGAGAAAAGAAGGAATCGGAACCTTTGTGAAAACGTATAAAGGCGCTGGTTATTGGAATGCTTTTCATATTTTCCGAGATTTAGAGGGACGGGTTAGAGGTACTAAAGGCAACTTGGTTCTTTTTGAAAATACGACTGCGCCAGAATTTATTACCCGTTCACTGATGGTTGATAAAGATTGCGAGTTTATTCATATCATTCGTCACTGGTATCATACTTACAACAATGCTGAAGAGCTTGTATCTATTGACGAAAGTTTCTTAATTGCAAAAGAATTTAAAGGCTTAACCTACCAGCGTTTTTTAGACTCTTTTGACAAGAAAGACTCCTTCTACCAATTCTTTGATCGAGAGTTTGGCGTAGTTATCGTCAACCAACGGTGCTCGACTTGCTATGAAAAGGTTTCAGCAGAAATCGCTTCTACCATACAAGTTCCCAGTGGGTTTGAGACCTTAAGAACAGATCGTATTTCCTATACTTTTGGCCATAAACCTGTTGAGTATCGAATTAATCGTGGGCAAGTTAACTACACAAAGATTTATTTTGATTTAAGCAATGCATAGTAGAGGCTTACACAATGCATCTCGATTACAGATAAAAAACAACTTTCCTCATATCATCATAGTACAAATAGACGAAAGTCCTAAAATCTATACCTAGCTTTTCTCTTTTAAAAATTTATAACTATTGACAATGAAAAACTCAACCTTCCAAAAAGTCGCCTGGCTGACCTTGACTCTGACGCTAACTGGCTGTCAAACGTTGTACTACAACCCTAACTATCTTGATGCAAACACAGCTCAGGTAAATTTTGAAAGAGATCAAATGCAATGCCGTGCATATGCAGATGGTTCTGTACAAATTCCACCCTCGCATCAAGTCCAAAATTATCAATACCAAATCAACGGACAATCGTACACAAGACCAATGTTTGGTGGCTATGAAACAACCTATAACGCCCAAGTTACTGCCACGCCATCAATGGCGGATATGATGCAATCAACGACAACATCTTTCGTACAAATAGCAGCCCTTATGGCCAGAGAAGAAAGATATGAAACCTGTCTGAAAAATCTCGGATGGACCAAAAACAAAAAAGAAGCATTTCCAAATGATGACTTGCTCTTAGATGCACCAACAATTACCGCAGATACAGTAAAGCCTAATTTTTATAAACTTACCAAGCGTTCAAAAAAACTCCCGTTATCTGTCGCAGTTCAGGACCTAAACCTTTCGGATCTAGTCTTTAAAAACGGGAGCCATACATATACGTTAAATGTTAAAAGTTTTGATACCGCTCTTCAAAAAGAGTTAGCACAGCATTTTAGAAGGGTCACTCACCAAAAGGATGCCGATATTTTCTGCTTTGTAGCTGTTCAATTGAATGTATTGCCAACTGAAAGCAAATACTCTGGCCAACTTGTCATTGAATTCAAAGATCGTGCGGGTAGACCCATTCAAGGCGTGTGGTATCGAAACATTCAAACGATTCCAACAAATAACAAAAAGCTCGACAGTTTGAGCAAAATGCTAACTGAACAAGCAATGATCGATTTAATCGATCACACGGGGTGGTTGATGAATCAAAAGGATTTCAGAGAAAGTTTTTCTCATCTCACTCCATAAGCAAACTCTCTTGTAATTAATCATTAGGAATCTTTTATTGGGCAGCAAAGAACGAACAAACTTAATAGCACTGTTCTTTGCTGCAATACAATTACGCTTGGGTTTTATTGGCTCCTCTTGCACAAATACCCTACCGATTCACCACCGGCGTCCCCATATTATTAATCTGAACAATCAATGAATACAACTCATCCCGCTTACCCTTATCTTTAAAACACAACTGATAAGCCCCGAAGTTGCCATTGATTCTCACGTAATAGTGACCCGAGTAGTAGCTACTAATTTCACGAATATCACTCACAGGAACCGTAATACGTTTTAACCCAAACACCCTTGCAATGTATTCTGGAGAAAAGAGCTCACTGATGGAATTGGCTGACGCGTAACTGGCTGGAAAACTAAACGTACGTTCTGCCAAACTGATTAAATACCCTTCTTTGATTTGCTGATATTTCAAGAAATAAAGCGCTGCAAATAATAAAAAGAGCATTACCCATAAAAAGCCATAACTGCCCAACAACAATATGACGGCTAATGCTACAAAGAATACCGCAATAAACAAACGACTTAGCGCTCGCTTAGGATCACCGATCTTATAAAGACTTTGCTCAACCTCTGTATTTTTATTAATCATTGAAGCCTCTTACCACTGATAAATCAAGATTGACAGTAAAAGCTTAGTCCTGTCTATTACATTTTTCAAACCTTCCAAGGTTATCAAACTTTATCAGCCCAAAACAACTCATCTCGTATAGGACTTTGACAGTCGTGGGGCTCAACGGAATCGTTGTATTAAACACCATCCTAACGTGGCAGCAATAAGACTTCTATTACGAGATGAGTTTCTTCAATCCCCGCACTAACTTCCAAAGCATTTTCTTTCTCACGCTCCCATCAGGTGCGATCTTTTTTACCACCCCCACTAATCGATCGTAGCGTTGTATCTTACGCAGCACATCTGCTGAGATTGGCTTTTCAACGTAAACCTTTTCCTTTTGAATAACAACTTGGGGCTTCGGCGGTTCAAGATCCCAACGTGCAATGAAATCGTTCAGTAACTTCTGGTGTAAACGAAGAACCTTTTGCTGTTCATTTAGATCTTTAGGTAAATAAAGGTTGTGTCCTAAGACCATCTGCCAAGACTCTTTGATCTTTTCACTACCAAAATGCTTCATTACAGAAGCTGCTTTCAACGATAAGCTTTGAGCTAACTCTGGATTATCTAAGATGCGCATAATACTTCGAGCTGCTCCTTCGTAACCCGAAAAGTGATTATGTAAGCCTCCATCATTTAAAGATAGCTCCGGTAAATCATAAGTTACGACAGGAATCCCTAAGACTTGAGCTTTCCTAAAGCTTGAGATGGAGTTCGAAGTCAATGGACCAACCAACAACATAACTGTTGCTTCTAGAAATACCTTCAACTGTTCATTCTCACCAGATTTAATAAGCTTTACGTGTCGCTCATCCTCAGTAGCCCATTGCTTAAACTCATCAGAAAGAAAAGCGTCGTCTACTAAAATCTCACAAACAATAGATGGCTTTAATGCAATCGTTCTTTTCAAAATAGTGATAGCTTGCTTTTGTGACTGAGCATCACAACCTGTCGCAATCCAGAACACCTTTTGATGTGTGTGTTCATAAGGCTTTGTTCGTATGGATACTTCAGTTGGCAATGTAGGTATCCACGTGGCCGGTATGCCTAACTGATCGTAATAAACCTTATCCAATACATCTGTCACAATTAAAGCATCCGCCAATTGAAGTCGTTGAGTTTGATTAGAGAAGTTCTTTAAGGATTGAGGACCTCTCGACGCTGCAAAACTCGCCAACTCCTCTTGAAAGTAAATCACCTTTACTCCCAATTGTTGAAGTAAAACGGTATCGTAAGGACAATGCTTGTGAGATGAATTTAAGTAGAGTAGAGCATCAACTTTGTGAGTTTTAACAGTCTTTGACCAAACTTGAGCACGATGCTCTGCATAACTAGCAGGCAAAACTTCACGAGAGACACTTTTCAGTATTGAGGCTAAAGTCTTTTCTTTATCTGAAATAAGTACCAGTTGATAGTTCAGTGTTTGTAAGATTGGAATATGTTGGTTTAAAAAGTGTCCATTTGTGCATTCATCAGCATAAATGGCTAAGACTTGAGTTGTCTGTTCAGGTTGATGAAAGGGACGTTTTAAGCCCAATGCCATATTGACAAAAGCTTCATGAGAAAAATGTGCCGTACGTGCAAATTTCTCAATGACATCTTGAGGCTGGTTGTAAGTCAATAAATATCCTAGAGCTATAGGACGCTGACACTCTTGAAGCAGACTCAAGCGATAGAGTTGAGCTTCAAATAAATATGACTTCACCCAATCCAATGCTTCGGTAATAACAACATCACTCAATTGCATTGTTTTGATAGCAGATTCTAAATCTTTTAAAATCAAAGGCTCTTTTGCATATTGCCTATATTTTTCAATAGTGACATCACCAGTTGACACTCCACTACCAAGTCGATATACATAATATGGTGGAGTCAGAACTCTCTTATAGGTTTTAGCATATAAGGAAATAATAAAAAATAAGAAGACATCTTCAGCACAGACTATTTTTCGATCTGGTATGTGTTGAGCTGCCTGTTTTAGAATCTTGGTTCGATAAATCTTATTCCAAAGAGTCCAAGTACCTCTTTTATTACTTGAAAAAAGATTAGTAAGAATAGCTTGGTAACCCGAAATAAGGTACTCTTGTGGATAATTAAGACCGTTCTCGTTCCCAAACACGACTTCAGGCAATCCTCCGCAACAAGCAATAGAAAACTGCAAAATATCAACCTTATGTGTTTGAGCTAGGATTGCTAGTTCTTCTAACGCTGTACGAGTTGGTAAAAAATCATCACTATCTAAAATAAATGCGTATTCTCCACTTGCCAGATCAATCGCATGCTTTCGCGCTCTTAACAAACCTTCGTTACCGGGTAAGTGAATGACCTTTATTCTTGCGTCTTTAAGGGCAAAGCTATCTAAAAGTTCTCCACTGAGATCAGTTGATCCATCATCAATAAAAATATACTCAACATTTTCTAAAGTCTGAAT
>Monroe_p2__coassemble_1427_pt1 | contig 13907 bp, 13 predicted proteins | sample Monroe_p2__metabat2_high_PE_042 | metagenome-assembled genome bin Monroe_p2
GGCGCGCCAGACAATCCCAAAAGCCCTAAAGGCTTTTGGGATTTCCTTTATGGGCAATTTTCTTTCTTGTGGGAACATTCCCAAATTTCCCTCTGCTCAGTTGTAAACCCTCTAATCCTTTCGGGTTAACCCTCAAGCTTTAGTACATTTAAATGTAAATACCCCTACATCTCTGTTTCTTGTCAAAAGATACTCTCCCCTAACTTGTTCTGTTTGCGTTTGGTGACTATTATCGATTGAATCTTTTTTCCACTTTTAGGGAGAATATCGAATGTGTACCACTGTGATTGTCGGTAAAGCCGTATCCAAGACGGGTCGTGTCATCCTTGGCCATAATGAGGATGCCGGTGGCCGTGTCATGCATCAACAATTTTATTGCCCAGGTGGCAAACATGTTGCTGGCGAAATGTTAACGGCTGAACCTGGTCGCGCAAGTGTTCCGCAAGCTGAAGAAACTCTCACGACCTATTGGTCTAACATGCTTCAAATCGATGGTTCTTCCTTCGACCAAGGCTATGCAAACGAAGCTGGCTTGGCTATTTGCTCAAATGGTGGTGGTAGCTCCTTTGACGGAGACGATCCTGACGAAGCTTCCTTAGGCTTAAAGGACGGTGGCGTAGGCTTTTTATTGCGTCGTGTCATGGCTGAACGCGCCCGTACGCCCCGTGAAGCAATGGAAATTGCTGCAAAGCTTTTGGACGAATATGGCTATTTTGGTAGCGCCCGTAACTATACGGTTGCTAGCAAGGACGAAGCTTGGGTTCTTAACGTCGTCAAGGGTCACCACTACGTGGCCAAGCGCGTCCCCGATGACCAAGTGATGTTGATCTCTAACATGCTTGCTATTCGCCATGTTGACATCAACGATAAGGAAAACGTCATCGCCTCCCCTGGTTTGATTGAATACGCCATTGAAAAGGGTCGTTATACGCCTGCTGTTGAAGGCGATTACAGCGACTTTGACTTTGCTATGGCCTATCAAAGTGATGAAAACCGCCACGCTCCAACCAAGTCTTATCGTATGCGCTTGGGTTGGTGGAAAATTACGGGCGACTATTACAAGGATGAACTTCACTATCCGGAAATTTTGCCGCCGGCCCAACCGATGGGTGTTGAAGATGTCATCGAAGTGTTAGGTTTGACCTGCTACGAATCTTATGCAACGCGTGGTGACGGTAAGGAAGATGCATTCCACGTTTCTGCTCGTGATATTTCTCGTTCTCAAACGCGAGAAAGCTGGGTTGTCGATTTACAAGACGAACCTCTTTACAACACGATGTATCGTTGCACGAGCTACCAAGACACCGGCGTCTATATTCCTTGGTTCCCCATGTCTGGCATCATCCCTGAAGGCTATCAATGGATGACGCTTGAAGAGGCTCGTAAAAATCACTTCCATTTGAAGCCTGAATTCTTGGACTTCGACTTAGATCGCAGCTACCACATCTATGCCACTGTTGGCGAATTAACGAACTTTAACCGTGGTTTATTACCCGGTGTTACTCGCGTTAAACAACTCTACAATGCCGATGTCTTTGCTCGCACTGCCGCCGTCATTGAAAAAGCCCGCACGCAAAGCGTTGAAGAGGCTAAAAAGACGTTGGGTATGTTCACGTGCGAAGAATGCAACACAATGGACACCGTCTATGATGCCCTCTTGGATGCAATTAATGTTCACATGATGAGCGTTGAAGCTGACTCTTTGAGTGTTTCCGATGAGGAAAGTCTTGTTGAAGTTGTACTTTACGGTAGCCCCGAATTTAATGTTCAAGGCTTAGATATCGAAACGGTTTATTGGAGCTTGGGCTTTACAGGCAAGAAGGAAAGCGTTAATGCCCCAGCTAAGCCCGTCTCAGTGCGCTTCGACGACGTCGATGGTGACGGTATTGTCGATGCAGTCTTAAGCTTCAAGGCCCATGAAGTTGCCCAATTCGGCATCCCAGGTTGCGTCACCGATACGTACTTACGTGGCCTTTGCAATTGTCTGCGTTTCGTTGCCATGGATACAGTGCTCTTTACTAAATAATTAGAATCTGACACTGATAAATCGAAACCACCCCAAACCAAATCGGTTTGAGGTGGTTTTTTCTTGCCAATGTAGTCACTTTTACCTAGACACTTTTAATCACAACAAACTCATTAACAATCAATTAGTTACAAAATCTCATCCGTAATTTCACCTAAAAATTAACATCTTTGAAATGGCAATTCAGGTTTACCCTGATACAAGTCAATGTCTGTGTACCAACCCGTATCTAAAATCAAGTCTTGGTGCCTCGAATAGGTGCCCCTTTTTTGGGACATTAACTACGACATCCAAGGCAAAAAATGAAAAAACCTATTTACAGTATTCTGTACTTCCAAGTAATCTGTGCCATTATCGCTGGTATCACACTTGGCTACTTCTTCCCCGATCTTGGCGCTTCTATGAAGCCACTCGGAGACGGTTTTATCAAACTGATCAAAATGATCATCGCTCCGGTTATTTTCTGTACTGTCGTCGTCGGCATTGCTGGCATGAAGGATATGAAAAAAGTCGGTAAAACCGGAGGTTTAGCTGTTTTATATTTTGAAGTGGTCAGTACGATTGCATTAATCGTTGGTCTGATTCTAGTCAATACCATCAAGCCCGGTGCTGGAATGCATATTGACCCAGCTTCATTAGACACAGCCTCTGTATCGATGTATACATCTGGAGACAAGATTGGTTCGACTGTTGACTTTTTCTTGCACATCATTCCTGAGACTGTTGTCGGCGCGTTTGCAGAAGGCAACATCCTTCAAGTTCTCTTTTTCTCCATCTTATTTGGCGTAGCTCTCCAACGATTTGGGGGACGTCGCACTTTGATCTTTGACATCATCGAAAAAAGCTCACACATCCTATTCCAAATCGTGAATATGATCATGCGAGTCGCTCCCATTGGTGCTTTTGGTGCAATGGCCTTTACCATTGGTAAATACGGTCTACATTCGCTTTTACCGCTTGCCAAACTGATGGGAACGTTCTACTTAACTTGCTTCCTTTTTATCTTTGTCGTGCTTGGTGCAATCTGTCGCTATGCCGGCTTTTCCGTATGGCGCTACATTTGCTACATCAAAGAAGAGCTTCTCATTGTTTTAGGAACGTCTTCATCAGAGTCCGCCTTACCCCGTATCATGGAAAAGCTTGAAAAAGCAGGTGTAAGTAAGTCCGTTGTTGGCCTTGTCGTACCTACGGGTTACTCTTTCAACCTTGACGGTACCGCCATCTATTTAACAATGGCTGCAGTATTTATTGCTCAAGCTTGTGATGTACAAATGACACTGATGCAAGAAATTACGCTACTCGCAGTCTTGTTATTAACAAGCAAGGGAGCTGCTGGCGTCACCGGCTCTGGCTTCATTGTTCTTGCAGCAACGCTGTCTGCTGTTGGACACATCCCTGTCGCAGGTTTAGCTTTAATTTTGGGTATTGACCGCTTTATGTCCGAAGCCCGTGCGTTAACGAATATTGTTGGTAACGGTATTGCGACAATTGTCGTTGGTAAATGGTGTAAAGAGCTCGACCAAGACCAACTTCAAAAAGTTCTTGGTAAAGCAGAATCTGTCATTCCAGATAAAATTCCTGAATTGCCTGAACCTAAAGTCTTTAAGGATCATGAACAAATTCAATACATCCCAATTGATGATTACGACAACCGTTAATTCTTAATTGAGACAACTAAGCCGTCAGTTTAATAAATATGAACTGACGGTTTTTTCTCTTCAGTACTCATATACTTCATGATCTTCTTTAACCTTCAAGCTTCTCATAAATATAGTGAAGTAAGCCTCAGATCTTGAAATGAGAACATTTCTTTGTCGCCTAGATAGATCTTCACTCATTTATCTTTTCAATTGAAGCACTCATGCAAAATAAACTTTAATTCGTCTTTGCTTGAAAACAAAAGAATGGATCATAGAAAGAAAAAAAGCGCTACCAAGTTTTACCTCGATAGCGCTTTTTTGATCAAAGATCTGAGTTAGCTTAGCTAATGAAGAACAAGAAAGCTAATGTACAAATTTGAACCGGAGCAGAGCGCTTGATGACTTCCATCGGAGAGACACCAGCGATACCGGAGATAACGATCACACCGGCAGCTAACGGAGAAGACACACGACCAAACGTAGCAGCACAGCTAGCCAAGTAGCCCAAGTCAGGAATCGTCAAACCGAAAGCGGCAGCATGAGGCGTCACAGCTTCGTTAAATGCGAAAGCAGCAGCGTCACCAGAACCCGTCATCACACCCAAAACGTAAGGGCCGACGGCAGCACCGAGCTTAGCGAGTTCAGAAGAACCCTTCAAGGCTTCAACGAAAACGTCGATCACACCGCAGCTACGCAACCCAGCAGCGAACACACCAGCAGCAATGATCAAGCCCAAGATGTTACCGTAGCCACGACCCATACCGTCGAAGAACTTCTTCGTTAATTCAGCAGGGTTATAACGCGTAACGATCAACGTGTAGATCACACCAATCAACATGGCGGTAGCCACGGAAATCTTGATGTGAGAGAACCAAACAGCCATCACAAAGAGCAAAACAACCGGCAAAAGCGGAGCAAATGCATAGAGCCAATTCGGATTTTCAGGCAATTCAACCTTTTGTTCAGCTTCATGAACGCCTTCATTTTGGAAACCACCCTTCTTGTAGTCACCAAAAATCAAACAAGCGGCAACCATGAAGACGATACAAGCGATAGAGATCATGCCCGTACGAACGCCCGTGTATGTGAGGTAGTCCATAATCGGCCATTCAGCAAGCTTGGCAACAAAGCCGTTGTGAGAAGAACCCGGAGACCAGAAGGACGGAAGCGTAGAAGCAACAACCGTAGCAGCTGCCATAGCCGGACGGAAGCCAGCACGGATCATCAATGCACAAATCGTCGGACCAATAGCTGCACACATACCTGCCAAAGAAGAAATGGCAAGAGAGACAATACCGGTAACGATCATACAGCACGGTAACAAGAAGATACCGAGCTTATTCAATGGTTTCGTTAAAAGTGAAACCAAGTGCAAGTCACACTTCGTGATGTTCATCACTTGAGCAAAACCCATTGCGGAACAGATCACGATGATCAAGGAACCCTTGGTCATGGATGCATCGAACTGTTGGAATGCTGCAAACGGATCAAGCGACAAACAGCACATTAAAAAGCCTGCTGTGAGCAACACTAAGCGCGTTTCATAGCGCTTTAAAAGTCCGTAGACCGTGCCGCAAACCACAATCAAAGCGGCCCACATTGTCCAAGTCATAGGAAAGTCTCCATGAAAATTTAATCGTTAGCCACTTGAAGACTCTCAGGAGAACCCTCAAGTGGCGTTAGGAAGTTATTTTAGGGTGATATACCACCACCCGATATTGGGGTATCTCCGTAAAATAGTGTTAAGTTCAGGGAGTTTATGACACTCATCAGAAAATAATGCTTTTTACCCCTCATGGCCTAACTGATCACGGTTTTATTTACCAGTTTCGACTCTCTATAAAAGACATTCGCTCTCACTTTGTATCCAAACGATGACGTTTACCTCTGTTTCCTTGTACACTTGGTTGATTAGATCAAATGAATCCTTTATGTTGACGCTTTTCCGTACCCCTGTTTCTGAAACTGAGCAAGTGGAGTTACTTTTAACCTCTCCATGTTTTATCTCAGACTTGCACCTTGACACATCGAGTCAAGGTGACCAGAAGGCATTTGCTCACTTTTTGTCCAATATAGCCCATCGCTATGAAGAACTAGTGATCCTTGGTGACTTTTTTGATTATTGGGTTGGCGATGATGCAGTAGAGACTGCTCAGGACTTTATCTCTCTAATTAAGGAATTCTCTCAACAGCATAAAGTTTATTTCATGCATGGTAATCGAGACTTTATGCTCGGGCAACGGTTTGCGAATGCTTGTCACGCTCACTTAATCTCCGATCCAACGATTGCTACCATTCAAGAACGGAAGTATCTTCTCTCACACGGAGATCTCTGGTGCACAAAAGACATCGACTATCAGAAGGTTCGAGCCCGCGTTAGAAATCCATGGTGGCAGTGGCTCATATTAAGATTGCCATTGTCGAAACGACTTGAAATAGCAAGAAACGCTCGAAACAAGAGCAAAACTCAAAAAAATAATAAAAGTGTTGCTGTAATGGATGTCGTTGCAGAAAGTATTCTTGCTTCGTGCCCTATTGATCTAGATGGCGTTATACACGGGCACACTCACCGTCCTGGCTCATACCCAATCGATAGAAAGCTTTCTCGTTGGGTTATTCCAGATTGGCGACATTCAGACCAAGGTCAAATTGATGCGGGTTTCATCGCTTTTGATAATAACACTCCCACTATCAATTCCTTAAAAATTCCCCTTTCGGAGGACATATGCGTGTGATACGTTTTGCAGGGTCTTGTAAGGTTATTGCTACTCTAATAGCTGCAACATTACTCTCTGCTTGCTCAACTCCGATGGTATCAACTGACGTCGCGATCTCCTCTCGCCTATCTCTATCACCATCGCTCGATAGCACTGAGTATCGTCCAATGCCAGATTGGGGACAGACAATTAGTATCATCCCCGGCAAAAGTTCAGAAAAAATGGACCCTACCTATGAGGCCATTAAGGAACAAGTACAAGCTTTGCTTTATGTAGCCAAGTTTGAACCCGTCGGTGACAAACACAACGCTGACTACAAAATGACAATTGACTGGTCCTTAAAACGATCTCGTGTTGTGCAAGAGTATGAAGAGGTTCCGATGATGGTTCCAGGCCCCGTGGTATGGCATCCAAAATACGGTTACATTGGGCACGCAGGAATGCGTACTGTTTGGGTCAATCACGCGAAAAACACACAGCTTTACCTGAGAAGTCTTACTCTAAAACTATTTGAAAAAAATGATAAGGTGCCCGTTTATACAGCAACAGTGAACCATGAATCTCACTGCAACCAATTTAACGATGCTATTCCGTATCTCGTAAGATCAGCCATCAATAATCTTTACGCTGCCAACGGAACTCATAAAACTGACACTGTCGAAGAAACAACACCAATTTGTCAATAACTATGACAGGACTTGCCATTATTACAGGAGCTTCAAGCGGTCTTGGTAGTGCTTTTGCCAAAGCCCTCGCTCAACAGGGCTATGATTTGTTACTCATTGCACGACGACAAGAGCAACTAAAGGCTATTGCAGAAACTCTACCCACCACCGTTCATATATTGGCATTAGATTTAACAACCGATCAAGCAACGAAAACCATTATTGAGTATCTGAAGCATCACCATCTTCTACCTACTTTGCTCATTAATAATGCGGGATTCGGCGTCGTTAAACCTGCGTTAGAGGTTGATAACATTTGTTATGACAAAATGATTGACCTCAACATCAAAGCTCTCACCGATTTAAGTTTAAGCGTTGCATCCATCATGAAAACTGCTGGGCATGGAACCATTTTAAATATAGCTTCCATTGCTGCATTTTGCCCTTGTCCTTACCTTTCAGTCTATGGTGCAACAAAAGCTTATGTTTTAGCTTTTTCAGAAAATTTGTCGCTTGAGTTAAGCGAATACGGCATTCACGTATGTGCTATATGTCCCGGCCCCGTAAAAACAGAATTCTGGCAACGTGCCGGCCTCAGCCAAACAGAGACCTTTGACTATTGTATGATGGAGCCTGAAGCTGTTGTTGAATGCGCTTTATCTGCATTACAGTCAAAACAAATACAAACCAGTCCTGGGCTACTCAATAAAGTCCTCTATATACTGGTCAAAATGCTCCCAAGGTGCTTAAGTGAAAGGCTTGCAACCACACTAATAAAAAAAATTGCAGAAAAACCAAAAAATATTCAAAAATAACTTGCATCTTTAAGAAAGATACTGCATAATTCTCATCCACGACGCGCCGGTAGCTCAGTTGGATAGAGTACCTGGCTACGAACCAGGGGGTCGCGGGTTCGAATCCTACCCGGCGCGCCAGACAATCCCAAAAGCCCTAAAGGCTTTTGGGATTTCCTTTATCTGCATCCTGATTTCACACTCTTTTTATCATTGATTATCAGAACGCTTACCGTATAAATAATAAGCTGGCTGAACCCCATCTTCTTGTACGGGCAATTCGACAACAGGACACGCCCCAAGTCGAAGGAAGCCACGTTTTTCATAAAATTGCCAACCGCACCATGTATCGGTTCGAAGCAAAAGCCAATGATATGAAGTCTTTTTGGCAACTATTTCAAACGCTTTTAAAAGCCTTGTTCCGATTCCTTTGCCTTGAGCATTGGGACTCACAACAAAAAGCTGTAACCACATCGATGCCTTTGACTGAATTTGCTGTTGCTCAAGAACCTCCTCTGCCCAATTCCCACCGTAAAACCAATCCTTTAAAAATTGGCTTCTTTCATCCTCTGATGTTGTACTGTTCCACTGCTCTTCGATTAGTCGATTTAATTGCTGGAGTTCTTCTTGGTCTTGAAGTGCTGTACAGTTCGGTATTGTTGCAAAAAGATAACCTAGAACTTTTCCTTCTTCTTCCAAAATGAAAGTATGAGTGGAAGGCAAAAGATGATGAGCGAAATACCACATAGCAGTTGCGTTTGAACCAATGGATGATGAAAACCCATCAAAATCCCAAACGCACTTGATGAGCTCGACACACTGCTCAGTATCTGTCAATTTGAATGATCGAATTAGCATTTTCATAACAACAAAAGCGCATCACCTATGAAAATGATGCGCTTTTGCTTAGTTCTCAAACAATTACTTGGAGGCGGGTTCCCACTTACAGCGAACTGGAGAAACGATCTCACCCGTCTTTTTCATTTCTGCCATGGCTTTATCAACGATCTTACGATCCAAGCCACTTAATTCGGCGATTTTACCTGCATTTAACGGCTCACCGGCCTTGCGCATGGTTTCTAAAACAAGTTCTTTTTCTTGCATGATTGACTCCTTAATGTGTTATGTCTCTCATTGTAATTGAAGGATCAACGAAAATATCTTGCAAAATGTATTTGGCTATGAGAGCTATAGATTTTAGAAAAAAGGCCACTATAAAAGTGGCCAAGTGAGGAGCTTTTTGGATTTAAATACTTAACCTAAAAAAACAGCATTCGCGACGATAGTCACAAGCATACCAACTAACATGGGCATGGCCGTACGACGGACGATGGCCATCGGCGAAACCCCGGCAGCGCCTGCCACGGCAATAATGACACCGGCTACCGGGCTCATTGCTCGAAGCATGCCAGAGGCAAATTGCATCGGTGTAACAAGAGAGGTAACCGTACCACCTAGACCTGCAGCCACGTCAGGAGCAAGTGCAGCAAAACTGGAATAAGCGCCGACACCAGAACCGGTTAAGAAAGTGACGAGACCAACAATTGATGTCAAAATCACCGTCATGAAATTCATGCCTGCTCCCACGCCTTGAGCGGAATCGATCAAAATCGTGATCAGTCCAGAAACCATTAACGCACTGGCAAAGAATTCGGCACAGATAATTAGGGATACGATGCCTGCAAACATTTTGCCCATGGCTTGGAAGAAGGTAACAGCATCCTTTAGAACACGCTTTGGATCGCGAAGACGAATTAACTCAACGACGACCACCAAAATCCAAACGAGCATCAAAGCAGAGACCGTATGAATCGTTATGCTCGTTACAACAAGCTTGCTGAAAACGATCATTAAGATCACTGGAAGCCACGGGAAAAGTGCGTACCAAACAGGCACTTCTGGAGCATCCACTTTTTTCGCTTCAGTTGCTTCTGCATACACGTCATCATTTTTGTTGTCATAGTACTTTTGAACAAAATAGTGACAGATGCACACGGCAATCAAAGTCGGAATAGCAACCGGTAGTTGACATTGAACAAAGTAGATAATGGGATCAAGACCCGCAGTCTTTGCTGCCAAGTTTGCCGTACCTGCGGCTGGCCCTAAGGTCATCCCAGCAGAAGTTCCAATGACTGCTGCGGCTGAGGCCGCAGATACCCCAACGCCACGAAGGATCGGAAACAGCGCTACTAGCAGTAACATGGCTAAGCCAGCTGCCGATGGAATCACCATAACGAGGGTCTGACCAACAATATACCCGCCGACAAGCACAAGATAAGGAGCCTTAAGCATTGAAAGTGGCTTAACGGCAACATTGACCAAGGCACGAGCTGCACCAATCTTATCCATGTAGGCTGCAAAGCCCCCTGCCGTCATAATGAGAAAGCCGATACCTGCACTTTGCTTGGTACCAATACTCATCAATAGGGCCATGACATCAAAGCCAACAAAACCAGATGGTTTGACTCCTTTGGGTAAAAACGATGTTTCCCCCAATGATAATAGCCATCAAAAAAATAGCTAAGCCTGCAAACAGTAACACCATATGTGTTTGGTATCGCTTAATCAGCGCCCACCCAGCAATGATGGTTACAACAACAGCAAATAACGCTAGCATGGTTGTCTCCAGTTAAATAAGAAAAGATTGGAATTCTTGATCAAGATTGGCAATTGCCGTATCGATAGCCTTTTGTTGATCTTCTCGCCATTGAACAAAAGCTTGTACTTCGTCAGTTAGAGCTGAGATCATTCGTTTTACTTCTTGTGGGTTGGCAGAACCAGACGTTTGACGACGACGTAAAATTTCGCGAGGATCTAGAGCTTGTTTAAACTCCTCTTCACTCATAGGACATTCACGCTCACCTTCGGGAAATTCCGACTCGATCACTTCAGCATAGATGCGTTGCATTTCCTTATACGGGAACGTCAACGGCAAAATACCATTGAGGCGTGCAAAACCAACCATTTTGCTAGCAACATGGTGACCAATTCGGAAAGGAACTTTATGATCGTGCATCAAACGATCTGCAATCTCTTGACTTGCAGTCCAGTCTAAATTCAACTCTTCAAGTGCTCGCTCTTTATTGACGACAAGGGAGTTAAGGACTTTCATGAAGTTCTCTAACATCTTGATGCTGTCATTAATGATTTCTTGATGGATCTTTGTGCTCTTTCCATCGATCATGCCTGTATTTGTGTTATGAGCACGAGTTAAGACAGACATGGCATTGCTCACAACATCACTTGCGTAGCCCCTAACACTAATCATCAGACCTGGGTTACGTTTTTGCGGCATCGCCGAAGAAACGTAAGTATTACCTTCGGCCAACAAAATCCAAGGACGAGGTTGGGCGTACTGAGTCATAATGTCAGCAATAAAATGGCCAACATGCAGACCAATGCTAGACTGAACCTGTGCCAATTCAACAGGCAGATCCGTCATCGAAATTTGCGTAGCATCGAAAGCGTTTCGCGTTGGAGCACTAAAACCTAGATGCACGGCCATCGCCTCTCGATCCAAGGGCCAACCTGTTCCATTTAATACGCAAGCCCCCATAGGGCAAACATTCAAGCGGTGGTAAAACTCCACTAACCGTTCATGATCTCGCTTAAAGCCCTCTAAAAAGCCCAATAAATAATGAGCAAAACTTGTTGGCTGTGCTGCAACGCCATTGGTATAGCTAGGAAGAACGGTTTCTTGATGATCATTAGCTAGAACCAATAAACGGTTCATAACACTCTCAAGTGTTTCACTTAAACGTAAAACGTTATCCCGCATCATGGCTGCACGATACGTTGAGTGCATGTCTTGACTAGAGCGGCCAACGTGGATAACGGTTACTTCTGGACCCGCCGCTTCAATTAGCTTAGGTTCAAATTGAATAACGCGGGTTACTCGATTTTCTGGATTGACCCCTGAGTCAATGACAGTTTGTAGTCCATGGGCTGCTTTTTTGGCCATACTCTCTGCCAAAAGACCCTTTCGATAATTAGTTACGACGGTGGCCTTATTTATTTGACCTAACCAGAAAAATTCGTCTCTCACTTTTTTCCTCCTGCAAGATCCATTCACACTAAGGTGTTTCAGACAGTTTCTCACGACTATCCCAGAACTTGATAAGTCAAATAAGCAAAGTTATTTTGCGTATTGCGCAAAGTAATAAAATGCATCCTATCTTTTCTATAAACTGATAAGTAATCGAATTTCTTTTGCTTAGGAGTCGCAATGAGTTCACGATTGGATGATCTAACGGCCTGGAGAATTTTTGTGACGTTTGCAAAAGTTGGCACTATTAGTGGCTGTGCACAAGCATTAGATCTGGAGCCATCAACGATTTCACGTGCCATTTCTTCGCTTGAGAAGGGAATAGGGCAATCACTGATCGTTCATCACAGCCGCCCAATGGAGTTAACAAAGGCTGGGAAAAAGGCGCTTGCAAGGATTCAACCCATTCTTAGAACCCATCAACAACTGATTGAGTCTCTAACTGCTGATGCGGCTGCGATGTCGGGTCATGTTCGCTTTTCTGCGCCTCCAGGATTTTCAACACGACGCTTGATGCCCTTTCTGGCGAGATTTCATGAAATTTACCCCAATATTTCTGTTGATCTTGTCGTTGGTATGAAAGAGGATGACATTGCTAAAGAGCTTTGCGAAGTCGGAGTTTTAACAGGTGAGCCAACTCTACCGGGCTTGACCTATATGAGTCGAGGACGTAACGTTTATTTGCCTGTAGCCACACCCGAGTACATCGCAAAACATGGCATGCCAATCCATCCCTGTGACCTCGCCAAACACAATGTTTTTCTTTATTCTGGCCCGGTTAGAAAAGAAACAAAATCGTTAGTTAGAGGAACTCAAGAAGTGATGCTTGAACTTCCTAGGGTTGTTCGAATGGTTGATATCATCGCTATTCGTGAGGCCCTTTTAAATCATATGGGCGTTGCTGTGGACATGCCTTTAGTGCAAATTTATGAAGATATTGAAGCGGGTCGATTAGTTCCAATATTGCCTGGTTGGATGAAGCAACCCGAAGAGTGCTTTATTGTCACAACCCGAAGCAATTGGCATATTCGTCGAGTCAGAATGTTTCTTGAATGGTACGCGCTACAAATGCAAGCTGAATTTGCCCATTACGAGCAAGCGGTTTCTGGCATCGTTGGACTACCTCCTCAAAGAAATACCGAAAGAAATAAAGTCTTTCACACTTCTAAGTCGCTATAAGTTTGCGTATCAAGCAAACTTAATTGGCAAAAATTGATCCCAGAAGTGGTTTTCAAAGCTCTAAGATTTTCTTTGTCAGCAAAAACGTCTTGGAGATAAAGATGAGAAAGACACTTTTAAGCTTGCTACTATCGAGTTTGCTTTTGCCCCTGTGACCCACGCTTTGGATTTTTCCATTAGCCCTAAAGTGACGCAACTGACGGTACAAAATCCAAAAACTGGCCTAATTGTTGGTAACTCCTACTCTTTTTACAATTGCGGTGTACACAGTTATCTACGAGAGTTTACGCGCGAAAGTCAAACTGAGTGGAAAGCACGCATTCTTACGATGAGCTCGGCTCGCTTGTCTTACCACAACGTAAAAGACTACCTGACTCCAAACAAAGCCATGGATCCCTACGCCAAATCCAGCCCAATGTTTGATGTAGTCATTTTACAAGCTCAAAGTTCTGAACCCATTGATGAAAAAGGAAAAAAGAACTTTCAAAAATACGTCAAAGAGCACGTCCAATCAATAAAAGCAGCCGAATCCGTTCCTGTTCTTGTTTCCACCTGGTCTAAACAAAATCGACCTCAGGACACTCGAGCCTTGGCCGATGAAACAACAAAAGCCGCCAATGAGAACAATACTTTGGTCATCCCTGTTGGATTAGCCTTTGCAGAAAGTCTAAGACTTCGACCGGATCTTGCCATGCACCAAGCCGATAAGAGCCATCCAACTGCAGCCGGATCCTACCTTTATGCTGCTATGCTTTATTCCGTACTTTTTAGAAAGAGTCCAGAAGGATGTGAACTACCTCTGAATAAATTCAGAGGCTTCATGGGACCTGACTGAATCGGT
>Monroe_p2__coassemble_1602_pt1 | contig 12141 bp, 18 predicted proteins | sample Monroe_p2__metabat2_high_PE_042 | metagenome-assembled genome bin Monroe_p2
CTATTAAAGATTAATCTCTTTGTTTTCAAGACACTATAACTTTACATTAGCACAATTAACAATTTGGTCAAATACATTAATGTACATTTGTTCAGATGTAGTTATGTGTTATCTATAAATTTTCTTCTGTAACAGCTCTCTAACAAGAATCGAGGCTTTTGTTCCATGTTCAATACAATAGCGCATCAGGTCCTTATGCATTTCCTCTGGCAAATCCATCGATAATCTCTTCATTCTTATGCGTTGTGGCGGTGTTTTCAAAACAGGAGTAACAGGTGCGGTTTCAACATGATGTTCTTCAGCACCTAAACTGACCCATTCATCCATTTTGGCCAAATCTTCTGCACTCGCTTGACGCGGTTTCGCAAATAAAACTTTTTTTCCCGCCATAATTACTCTCCTAACATAAGCAAGACTTCTTTAGCCAAACGATTTACCTCGCGAGCAGCGTAACTCTTCGAATCTTGTTCGAAGACAGCTAAACCAGCGGCCGCAGATTCCGCATAAACAACGCGTTGAGATAAAGTTGAGTCCAAAACAGGTAACTCGAAGCCATCTAAAGCATCAACAATATCTCGGCCAATAGCGGTTTTGGCAATCTTACGATTAATGACAAAAGCGGCCTGAATTTCAGGGCGATAAATTTGTGCCTCTTTAATCAGCTTAACAACTTCTTCTGCAGCCCAGACATCATAAGGACTTGGCTGAACAGGAATTAAGACCAAATCACTAGCCATAATAGCGGCACGTGCCAGATCGGTTACACGAGGAGCGCCGTCAATAACTACAATATCTCGCCCTTTTCCTAAATCAGGAATTGTTTTATGTAAATTAGGCTTAGCACATCCAACAACTGGGAACATGGGAGCCAACTCATCAGAGCGGCTAGCAAACCAATCTAATGCAGAGCCTTGAGGATCAGCATCAACTAACAAAACAGATTTACCTTTTTTGGCTATAGCAGATGCTAAATTGGCAGAAATCGTTGTTTTCCCAACTCCGCCCTTTTGATTTAAAACACTGATGACTTTCATAAATTACCTTTCATACAACAAATGTACATTTGTGTTTACAAAGATTTTATCATATGAACAATATGAATTTAAACCTATTTCTTACAAAATAACACCTTATTTTTCAATGTGATAGGTTTAACACTTCATTAATCATTTTACCCTTTGTGTTTTTACTGTTTTACATATTTTCTTATTCACACATATGTACATTTTATCATTTGATTATTTATTGATTCACTGAATATCACAAATTAATATTTGTGCTTTTGCTAAAAAATAGGCTGATGCTTTACAAAAAGAATATTTTATTGAGACGTTCTTATTCTCAAAGAACTCTAATAGAATCATTTGATATGAACCTAGCTATGTATCCAAGATATTTCTAAGTACTAAAAGATGCTCACTTCAACAATATCACATATGTACATATCAACATATGGATATCTTATTTATCAGATTCCTTGCTAACTTATTGATTAATCATAATTTAGAAATGTACATAATAACATATGATTTTTTGTCCATTTAATCATTTGTACATGTTTTATTTCAAGCTCTGAGTAACCCGTACTAAAAAAGTAATAAAACAAAGCAATATAACAATGAAGAATAGATGCTATCTATGATCCTTGATAGGCTTTTCCTGCGTGGGGTTTGGTTTTCTTCATTTGACGAATTTGAGCCGACAGATGGTGCGTTTTCATCACGCGATGGATCTGGCCTTCTCCCACATCAATACCGAACTCTTTCTGTAATAACGTCCCCATACGGCGCCGACCGATTGTAAAGAAATAAGCTTTTTGAATTTGCTCAATTTTCTTTGACAACTCAGTATCTTTTACCTTTTTCAGGGTTGGCTTTTGCTGAGAGTAAAAACTGCTACGAGCGATTGCCATCAACCGGCAGATGACAACGACGCTAAGACCTTTCTTGTTTGCTCGAGTTGCCGCCTCAATTCTTTTCTTTTCAGCTCGTCTTTACAGGATTCAACAGCAACTTCCAATAAACTTTCGGCACAAATCAAACGTCCTTTGGCTTCCTCTAGTTCTTTAAAAAGAGCTTTACGTTCTGATTCTGTTAAAGGACGATCCGTTGGAATATCGGAAAGCTTTTCAATTTTCATTTTGTAAGTTCCAAGAGAATGAGTAGCATGCGGATCCCAATAGCGGATACGCTTTGGTTTAAGCATATCAGGAAGCTTATCGAGATGACGAAGAATGGCACCAAAAAGCGATGCTGGTCGAATACCAAATCTGCGAGCAACATCAGAATACCCAATAGGATAGTTAGCTAACCAGAAATTGATAGCTTCATGTAAAAGAGTTTTATTTTGAGGACGATAAGTTTGATAGATCCAATCAAAATTTCCATGATTGATCAGAATTGAGCAATCTCGAACAGAGCCTTTAGAAATTCCGAGTTCTTTAGCAATGGAATAATGAGAACGAAAATGTAAAAGCCCTTCACAGGCCTTTTGTTTGATAGATGTCGCTATGTGCATGGCTTAGACTCCAAGGTGTCCAAGAAATCCATACCATTACACAGTACAAGAAAAAATAAAACCCACTTGAAGTCGCATCAAGTGGGTTTAAAAAATATTTGGTGCCCCAAGACTGACTCGAACAGACGACCTATCGCTTACAAGGCGATTGCTCTACCAACTGAGCTATTGGGGCAGACGAGTTATTTTACACGAGAAAACACCGGCACGCTAATTTTTCGTTCAAATTCTTCAGGTTCATTGCTATCTGGTGAAAACATCATGCCTTTATTGGGCTCTTCTTCTGGGAACATACCCGCAATATTTCGATATGGTACAAAACATTGCATAGCTTTTTCACCAAAACGAGCCTCAAATCGAATCGCCTTGTCTTCAAAAGCTAAATTGTGTGTAGCTTCATCAGAGATATCAAAAACGATTTGACCATCCTGCACAAACTCCATCGGAACAGTACAGTTATCATCAACATCAACAATGATATACGGAGAAAGTCCGCAATCATTGCACCAGTTCCAGATAGCCTGAACCAAATAAGACTTAATTGAAGGTCTTGCCATAAATATTTCCAAGGCTAACGACGCATAACCTTTTCAGACGGCGTCATTGAATCAATAAAGGATTGACGAGAGAATAAACGCTCTGCGTATTTCTGCAACGGTGATGCTGACTTAGGAAGTTCAATACCGTAATACTCTAGGCGCCACAACAACGGTGCCATCACGACATCCATCATCGTAAAGTCATCACCAAAAATATATTTATTCTTCACAAAGAGAGGTGCCATCGCAATCAGTTGTTCTCGAACTCTAGCTCGTGCAACAGCCTTTGCTGCATCGTCTGTTTGGCGAGATTCTAAGGTCTTGACGTAACTGAATAACTCACGTTCAAAATTAAATAAGAATAAGCGAACTCTAGCACGATGCACCGGTTCTGCAGGCATCAATTGAGGATGAGGGAAGCGTTCATCTACGTATTCACAAATGATATTTGCCTCGTAAAGGAAAAACTCACGCTCTTCCAAAACCGGCACTTCACCATAAGGATTCATCGTCAAGATTTCCGGGGGAATATTATTGACATCGATGTCTTTAACCTCAAAGTCCATTCCCTTTTCATACAAAAGGAAACGGCAACGATGAGAGAAGGGACAGGTCGAACCGGAATATAAAATCATTTATCGACTCCTAATCTGTTTTGCGTTCGGCGAGTTAATACGGGCAAGCACACCACCCCTCGCCGTGCCAATAACGATGCTAATTCCAATATAACCTATTCTAAAGGGTTCAAAGAAAAAACGCCATAAAAATATGTTTTTATCCTTTATTATCAATAAGTTATTAGCAGCTAAATTGGATTGTCATCATCAATAAAAATCGTTTCAATTCCCATTGTCATCTCGATCCACTTCCCTAGGGCTTGTATGCCTAAACGCTCTGTTGCATGATGTCCGCATACCAAATAAGGCACACCACTTTCTCTTGCTAGATGAGTAGAACGTTCTGCAGCTTCGCCAGAAATGTAGGCTTGTGCGCCGGCCATGATAGCCTCTTCGAAAAAGTCTTCAGCTGCACCACTACACCAAGCTACCTTTGTTACTTCAATATTTTGAGGACCTAAAACTAAAGCTGAACGCTTTAAATCTTTAGAAAGGTTAAGACTTAAATCATTCACTGTAACCGAGTCTATTTCCCCAATCCAAAGCAAATGACCATCACCAACTTGTAAGCAGTTTTTTGCCCCTAACATGCGTCCCAAAAGAGCGTTATTACCAACTTCTAAATGCGCATCCAATGGAAGATGATAGGCAATTAAGCTCATATCCGAGTCCATCAGTGCCTTAAGTCGACGATATTTTGTTTGGACAATACAAGGATTTTCTCCCCTCCAAAACCAACCATGATGAACCAATATTGCATCAGCACCAAGCTCTGCAGCCCGATCAATAACGGTTTGTGTAGCAGTCACAGCTGTCACAATTTTCTTAATCTCAGACTTCCCCTGAACTTGAAGTCCATTTGGCGCATAGTCTTTAAACAATTCAGGCTTTAAATAGGCATTTAAAGCATTAACAAGATCATTACATTGCATATCTACTTCTCTCAAATAGAAAAGCCGCAATTTGCGGCCTTTCTGTACGTTTACGCTTGTTTTTCTGTTGGAAGCTCTTCAGATTTACCAAACAACTTCACTAACCATAGACCTACCTGATACAGAATGACCAAAGGCAAAGCTAATAAGCATTGACTCAATACATCCGGAGGAGTCACAATGGCTGCCAAAATAAAAGCTCCCACAATCACATATGGACGCGCTTTAACTAACGTTTGATAATGAGCGATTCCCATTCGATTGAGTACCATCACAACAATTGGCACTTCAAACGTCAAGCCAAAAGCGAGAAACATGGAGATAACAAAACTGAAATAAGCATCAATGTCTGGTGCAAAGTTCACGCTATCAGGACTAAATCCAGCAATGAACATAAATACCATCCGAAAAACAATGAAATAGCAGTACAACATCCCTGCGGCGAACATCACCAAACTAGAGATAAGAATTGGCCAAATTAACCGTTTTTCTCGCTTGTACAGACCCGGTGCGATAAAGGCCCATAATTGATATAAAACAATGGGTAATGCAATTAAAAACGCTAGGAAAAGGGTTACCTTTAGTGGAACAAAAAATGGTGCTACAACCCCTGTTGAAAGCATTTTGACGCCTTGTGGCAAAGCTGCCATTAATGGCAAGCTTAAGAAATCAAAAATTTGCTTCATAAAGGGAGAGAGAACCAAGAAAACAGCAATTACTGCCACACTTGCTCTCACAACGCGTGTGCGAAGTTCTAACAAGTGCTCCATAAAAGGTTGTTCTCGATCCACCAACTCATCTTCAGGAGTCTCGAGAGGGAGTTTCTCTTCTGCCATACAAAATGCTAACGATAAATACGAGGACGATTAACACGCGCTCTAGGAGCATATCGACGGTTACTACCGCTCATTGCCTTTCTTGGCAATGCCAATTGGCGACGTAGTTCTTCCAACTCGGCTACAACATCATCCAAAGAAGCGCTCGGTTTATAGCGTTTCGGCACATATTGAGATTGAAAGCTCTCATCCTCAGTATCAGAACCGAGATTCCAACCAAAAGGATTATTTTTTCGAAAAGACGAAACCGCCGCAGGTCTCTTCGGTAATGTTTCTTCGCTTTGATTAAATTCGGTATAAGGGCTCTTGGACTCTAAAGTCTCTTGAGTTTGGTGAATTGCCGAATTTACAGCCTGAGTTTGTGATTCTAAGGTTCCTCGAACATCTGTTAAAGATGTGCGGATCGAGGCCGCCTGTGATGCAAACTGTTCTCGAAGCTTCTGTACTTCTGAGAGCTGTGTTTCTTTATCAAACTCTGTTTTAACTTGGGAAATATACCCTTGAGCTTTAGATAAAAGACGCCCCGCCGTACGCGCCACTTCAGGCAAACGTTCGGGACCAAGAACAACTAGCGCAACAACGCCAATTACTAAAAGTTCAGTAAAGCCAAAATCAAACATGATAAAGTAAGAGCCTGTTTTTCAGGCCCTTACGCTTTCAAATTACTTCGTTTGAGCCTTATCTTTTGCTTGGACATCAATTGCTTCAGTAGAAGCAGATTGATTGGTCACTTGCTTGGCTTCACCCTCTGCCTTTGCATCGGCCTGACCTTCATTAAGACCTTCCTTAAAGCCCTTGATTCCGCTACCTAAATCGCGCCCCAAGTTCTTTAACTTACCGGTACCAAAGACAAGCACCACAATCAATAAAACGACTAACCAGTGCCAAATAGAAAAGCTACCCATTGTTTTAACTCCTACGCGGCCACGGTTGCGGTCCGCCCATGACGTGAATATGTAAATGTCCCACTTCTTGACCGCCATCTCGACCAGTATTGATCACCGTGCGGAAACCATTGGCACAGCCTTGCTCTAAGGCCAATTGCGGAACAAGCGAAAGCATTTTACCCAAAAGTGCCGTGTCTTCGGGTTTAGCATGTGCCAAAGACTCTAAATGCTTTTTCGGGATTAACAAAAAGTGAATCGGTGCGGCCGGGTTGATGTCATGGAAAGCCAAAACATCCTCATCTTCATAGACCTTCTTACACGGAATCTCACCGCGGATAATCTTACAAAAAATACAATCTTGCATGCTTAACATTCCTTTATTAAGAAATACGTTCAATCTTTGCACCAAGTTTGGACAATTTCAATTCCATATGGTCATATCCGCGATCAAGGTGATAAATTCGGTCCACAATACTTGTCCCATTTGCCACTAAGGCCGCCATCACCAAACTTGCCGAAGCTCTTAAGTCCGTTGCCATTAGGTTGGCACTCGATAAACTTTCCACCCCGGTGACAACTGCGGTATGTCCATCTACAGAAATGTTAGCACCCAAACGTTGCAATTCAGGCACATGCATAAAACGGTTTTCAAAAATGGTTTCTGTAATCCGGCCTGTACCCTCTGCAATGCAGTTTAATGCCATAAATTGAGCCTGCATATCAGTCGGGAAACCAGGATGAGGAACCGTTCGTACGCTAACAGCCTTTGGACGATGATCAATTCGTGCACGGATCCAGTCCTCACCGCACTCCACGATACCCCCTGCTTCACGTAATTTATCCATCACAATATCGAGGGTATGAGGTGCAACATGAGTAACAGTTACATCACCTTGAGTCATCAAAGCTGCAACCAAAAAGCTACCTGCTTCAATACGATCAGGCAACACACTGTACTCAGCACCGTGCAAAGCAGGGACCCCTTCAATTTCAATGACCGGTGTACCCGCGCCCTTAATTTTAGCCCCCATAGCAATTAAGCAATTGGCCAAATCAACCACTTCAGGTTCACGAGCTGCATTTTCTAAAATCGTTACACCTTCGGCTAAAGTGGCTGCCATCATTAAGTTCTCAGTACCACCAACCGTCACGACATCCGTCACGATATGAGCACCCTTTAAGCGACCTTTAGCAACTACATAACCATGTTCGATATGAACATCGGCCCCCATGGCCTGCAAACCCTTAATGTGTTGATCAACAGGACGAGCGCCGATCGCACAGCCACCAGGCAAACTGACTCGAGCTTCTCCGTAACGAGCTAGCATAGGGCCTAAAACTAAAATAGAAGCTCGCATTGTTTTCACCAAATCGTACGGAGCTTCCAATGTCGTTAAGTTTTTTGCATTCAAAATGACGGTCTCATCTTGGCAATCCACTGTTGTACCTAAACCTGCCAAGAGCTTATTCATTGTCCGAATATCCGACAAGCGCGGTACATTATGTAGTACCAAATCTTCGGCCGTAAGCAATGAAGCTGCTAGGATTGGTAAGGCTGCATTCTTAGCGCCAGAAATTTTCACTTCCCCAGCCAAGCGGCAACCACCCGTTACTTTAAGTTTTTCCATATCAACTCAACTTTCAAAGTCTCTCAATGTGTAGTGTTATAGAAAACCCTACACGACACCAAAAGATTTTACCGACTAGTATCACTTTGCGCTGTCATATTGGGGGAAAACAAAGGGTCTTTTGGCATTCAAAAGACCCTAAGATGTGCAAAATTGTTTCACAACCAGTTTTAGTCGCCTTTATGACAGTAAGGACGCAGAATATTTCGAACGCCATAAAGCTTTGCTAAACTCCACATCCCTTCAGGAAGATTCACAATTTTTGGATCAAGCCCTTGTTTTTGAGCAGCTTCCAACCACTTCAAAATCAGTGCTAACAATGCGCTATCTGCTTGTTCAACTCCAGTGCAATCAAACACAGCGTCGCCGGCCAACACCGCCTGCTCTGCCACAGGCTCGATCTTGGACATATCATTTAACGTTACAGTTTTCTGAGAAATTAACATCGTTAATCCTATTACACGTTATTTTGAGGCTGACAATGTTTTTAAGCGCTCTTCCATTCGACGAATCAAACCATCAATGCCTTCTTGTGCCGCAATACTGCCATATTGACTACGATAATTACTTACTAGCCAAACACCCTCAACATTAACATCGATAACTTGCCAACCTTTTTCTGGAACATTGCGCAATCGATAAACCATCATAATCTCAGGTTTACTAGCATCAGTCTTGGACTTCATTCCTGTACGTACTACAGCTTCTGTTCCATCATTTTGGCTATTAGGCAAAATACGCACAACTTGATCCGTCGCCATGCTCAAACCGCCAGAGTAGACTGAAATCAAGGTTTCTCTGAACAAATATTGCAAACGTTCTCTTTGTTCTGGAGTAGCCTGACGCCATTTTGGTCCAACTGCCATACGTGTCATTCGCAAGAAATCCACATTTGGCATCATTAGCTTATCGACTAAGGCCTCTACGGATTTCTTATCTCCAGCCTGAACCTTTGGATCAGCTGCAATAGCAGACAACACATCATTGGAAACTCTTTCAACAAAAGCCTCGGGTGTCTCTGCCGCTTGAAGCACTGGAGCATTCATCAGTAGCATCAAGGACCCTACAACAGCAAAAAATGTTCTACGTAACATGACGAAACTCCTATTGCAAATCTTCATCTTCAAATTCATCTACGGGTAATTCAATAGGGGGATTACCATCCCAAACCAAACTTAAACGATGCTGTAGATAGGCATCACGTATGGCAATATAGGGGTCCAAAGCCGTGTTCATCATAGCATCTGTTGCAAGCAGCTCAGCTCGCAAACTTACCGTATAAAGACCCGTTGCCACATAGGGGACCCAATGATAGTCATTGTCTCCTGCTCCAACATAGGTCAACGGATTCATCGCCGCGGTTGCCACCAAGCCAACGCTATCTCTGACAGTGCTGTAGCCCAACATCGGCCAAACGATATAAGGACCTTGTGGCACGCCCCATGAACCTAAAGTTTGACCAAAGTCTTCAGGTGCATAGGCTAAACTCATATGAGAAGCTACATCAAAAATACCGACAACACCTACTGTGGAATTGATTAAGAAACGAGCAAAGCTCACGCAGCCATCGCCTAACTTTCCTTGTAAAAGGTTATTGATGACATTGCCCGGTTCCCCTAAATTGTGAAAAAAGTTCGTCACCCCAGTTTGAACAGGATTTGGAACGTACTCCACATAGTTAATAGCAAGCGGATGCAAAATCAATTCATCCAACTTAGCATTAAACGCATAAGTTTGGCGATTCATTGTCTCCCATGGGTCAGCAGGATTTTCTCCCGAATTCGGAGGAACCACCGCACAACCAGCCAAGGCAAGAATCAATGTTGCACTAGCAACTGAACGTTTGAGAGAGAGAGACATTAATTGCTATTCCTTGCTTTTATTTTCAACAAAGCTATACATGAACTTACTGACCATTTGTTCAAGTACCATCGCAGATTGTGTACGACGAATCTTTGAACCCGCACCTAATACTTCATCGTCAGCTCCTGCAACTAAGCCCACGTACTGCTCACCTAATAAACCCGCCGTCAAAATTTGAGCCTCAGTATCGGTTGGAAATTCATAACCAGACTCAATGGTCATCTTCACTTTTGCCTGGTAAAGCGCATTATCAAAGGTAATGCTTTCCACACGTCCAACGACAACACCCGCACTCTTAACTGGTGCACGTGCTTTTAAACCCCCAATGTTATCGAACAAAGCTTCCACTTGATACGATTTTTGACCAAATGAGAAACTGCCCAAGTTGGCTGCTTGCAATGCTGTAAAAAGCAATGCGGCAAAACCTAATACAACAAATAAGCCAACCATTAATTCAACGCTACGCTTGCGTTCTGAACGTCTTTCCATCTGAAAGCCCCTTTCCTTTACTAAACCGAGAACATCAAGGCGGTCATGATAAAGTCTAACCCCAGTACCATCAAAGAAGAAATCACAACCGTGCGGGTTGTTGCACGAGACACACCTTCTGGTGTTGGGCGTGCATTGTAGCCTTGATACAACGAAATCAAACCAACTGCAATAGCAAAAACAACTGCCTTAATCATGCTATTGCCGATGTCAGAGAATACGTCAACGCCTGCCTGCATTTGTGACCAAAAAGCGCCACCATCGACACCAATCATAACGACCCCGACGATCCAAGCGCCAAAAATACCAACAGCAGAAAAGATACTGGCCAAGCAGGGCATTGAAATCAACACCCCCAAAAATCGCGGAGCAAGCACGCGCCTTACGGGATCAACACCCATCATTTCCATAGCGGCAACTTGCTCCCCTGCTCTCATCAAGCCAATCTCAGCAGTTAAGGATGTACCTGCTCGACCTGCAAATAAAAGTGCTGTAACAACGGGGCCCAACTCTCTTGATAATGTCAATGCCACCATCACACCAAGCGCTTGCTCGCTACCGTAATTGACCAAAATGTAATAGCCTTGAAGCGCTAAGACAAAACCAACAAATAAGCCAGAAACCGCAATAATGAGCAGTGAGTAGTTCCCAATAAAATGAATCTGCTGGCAAACTAAACTGAATCGAGATAAAGAAGCGGGTAACTCTTTAAAGAGCTGCAATGAAAAAATGGCTAGACGACCAACATGACGAATTTGGTCTAGTGTCCACCCTCCTAAGTTCATAAGTGCCTTTATCATGCTTTCACCCCAAATTCTTCCGCAATCGAAACCGCAGGATAATGGAAAGCCACTGGCCCATCGGGTTGAGCCTCAATAAATTGGCGAACGTACGGATCGGTTGATGCGCTCAACTCCTCTGGTGGTCCTTCTGCAACAATACGACCAGAAGAAATCATGTAGACATAGTGTGCGATCGCAAACGTTTCTGGAACATCATGCGTTACCAAAATACTCGTTGCATGCAATGCATCATTTAAATCGCGAATCAGGCGAGCGGTGATCCCCATTGAAATTGGATCCAAGCCTGCAAAGGGCTCGTCATACATAATAAGCTGTGGGTCCAATGCCGTTGCTCTTGCTAACGCAACACGTCTAGCCATACCGCCAGATATTTCGCTCGGCATCAAATCTGCAGCACCTCGAAGACCCACTGCATTGAGTTTCATCAATGCCATACGAACAATCAAGTCTTCACTAAGGTCTGTTTGCTCACGCAATGGGAAAGCCACATTGTCCAGCACTGACATATCTGTAAACAGGGCACCGAACTGAAAAAGCATCCCCATGTTGCGCCGGGCAGCATATAAAGAATGCTTATCATTTGGGTCTAAAACTTTACCATCAAAGACAACATCACCTTGGTTGGGTGACTCTAACCCACCAATTAATTTCAGCAAGGTAGTTTTACCCATACCCGAGCCGCCCATGATCGCCACGACTTTACCACGACCAAAGCGCATCGTAACATTGTCAAGAATGACACGTTTACCATACCCAAACGTTACATTGTTAACAACAACCAAATCGTTCACTACAAAACCTTTTCCTTACTACTGTATTCAATGATTGAGGGCGATATTATATCGCCCAGCTCGCCGGCAAACAGCGCAACACACTCTCAATTTACTCTCAAATACAGCACATTTCCCCTCACGGGAAGACTCATTGGTTTAAGCATATCGTAACTCCGGCCTTTTTGCCCATCTATTGAGCAATTTGTTAGCGGTCAGCGACTTTGAGACTGCATTCGGTCAGCGATTTTGAGACTCTA
>Monroe_p2__coassemble_1670_pt1 | contig 11654 bp, 7 predicted proteins | sample Monroe_p2__metabat2_high_PE_042 | metagenome-assembled genome bin Monroe_p2
ATGCTGGTCACACCAATGTCTACGAAATCGACGGTAAGGACACGTGGGTTGAGTATGGTCTTGGTGCCAACTTCAACGTAACGAAGAGCACGTACATGTGGGCTGACGTTGAACGCACGACGGGTGGCGCTCTTGATGAAGATTGGCGTGCCACGGTTGGCGTTCGTTACGCTTGGTAAATATTGATATAACTTCTAGTGAAAAGGGCCTCATATTGAGGCCCTTTTTAATTGGGGGTCTAGAAACAATCGTGTAACTTATTGAAAGATAAAGGCTCTTTTTGTAAGTTCTTGGATTACTTTGTTTGAAAGTTCAATGGAGTATTTAACTAGCCTAGTAGAATAAAGGCGACTTTCTTCCTCTTCTTATTATTTTTTATCAGCAACATTCCCATCTAGAGTCTTACCTCTTCATTTGTTACTGACAGTGCAAAACATTATCTCCATTAAGGCACTGACTTTTTGTATCCCTATCTTCAGGAGTTTTATATGCAAAAAACAGCCGTTGCTGTAGGCGTTTTAGCAGCTTTATTTTCATTTTCAACTCGCGCTCAACAATTCGACAGCCTAGGATGCGACACGAATATAAATAATCCAACAGAGTCAATTATTGTTAATGGGACCGTTGGGAGCATGGATATTAATATCGATGTAAAAGACTTGACTATCAATAAGAGTGGCAAAGATGAAAACAGTGTTTACGCATTTGGGGCCGTAAAGATCAAGACCGTAGACGACCTCACTATCAATCACCATGGTCCTGGAGGTAATGGCATTTTTTTAGATAATGAGTCATCCAATGCAACGTTCGTTGCTGATGTAGGTGATAAATTGATTATTAATGCAGACTCCGGCTGGGCAGTACACAATGAAAATGTAGGCCAAATAACACTTAAAGCTAAAGAATTTGAGATTAATAGTACGAGTCAAGGGATAACGAATAATGGAAGTGGCAAGGTAAGTGTCTCAGCTGACAATATTCAAATTAATAGTGGAAATAAGTATGGAGTCATTAGCTTAGGACAAGGAGGAATCGATCTCATCGCTAATAAGGACATCTCTATCATTCATAATGGCAATGTCACAGGTGGAGGTGCCGTTCTTAATCAAAAGGGTGATATCAAGATTAGTGCTAAGGGTAATACAGTTGTAAAGGGAGACATTATTAATCTTGCAGGTGCGACTGGCGCTATCAATATATCCTTTAATGGTCCAAGGTCATCATTAACTGGCGCAGTGATCAAAGAAAATGAAAGCACCAATAAGGGCACAACTTCCTTAGGTTTTAGTCACGGCAGTCAGTGGATAGTAACGGGAGACAGTCGTGTGTCAGAGCTTCACCTTGATCACGCTACCATTAAGCCAAATGGGAATGCAATTACGGTTGATGATATCAATGGTCAAGGGACTGTGCTAATGGATGCTGGTGCTAAAGAAATAGGCTCTCTCACTGTGTTGAACCCACATTCTAAAGCATCGCTTACTGTCGATATGGTTCAAAATGCTGATGATGTTTCTGAGGCTTTAGCTATGAAAATCATGACCTCGATTCGCGGTGGAGATTTGCTGGCAACAGGTTATGTTAAAGAAGGGCTAATCAACGGAGCAACTGTTTTCGATAGAACTGGGAAGATCCTCTATGTCGCACCAAACACAATTATGAAGAACACGCTTGAATTGGCCAGTGTAGGTTCTTTGAGCATTAACCGCATACTTATGAATGATATTCGAAAGCGTATGGGTGAACTTCGGACAAGTGAAGATGCTCCTGGTGTATGGGTTCGTTACGATGGTGGTAAGCTCAGTGGTAATGATGATTTGTCAAATGAGTTTAATACTGTTCAAGTGGGTGCCGATACGATGGCCGGTCCCGTTCGTTTAGGTTTGGCTGCGAATTACACCAAGGGTGATTTGGGTTCTCATCGAGGTTCTGGTGATATGAAGGCTTACGGTTTGTCTGCCTACTCACTATGGGCGGCAGATAGCGGTCTTTTTGCAGATGTTGTTGCACGCATGGCTCACGTGAAAAACGATATGACAATCGATCATAGTTTCAATGGCAAACTTAATAATAGGGTATGGAGTTTATCTACTGAAACGGGCTGGCACTTAAATATGACAGAGACGATCTTTGTTGAACCACAACTTGAAGCAACGTATACCTACATCAGTTCAGATAACATGACTTTAACTGACCGGGTGCGTTCTGCTAAGTATTCCGTTGATTCTGTCAATAGCTTTATTGGTCGAGCTGGTGTGGTTGCAGGGATTCAATGTCCGGATGATAAGGGCAGTTTGTACGTAAGAGCATCAGCTGTCCATGAGTTTTTAGGCGACTCCAAAATTACCGGTATGAGCGCAAACCGTATATCTACTCAACAACTTGATGGACAAGATACATGGGTTGAGTTCGGATTAGGAGGTAACTTCCAATTAACAAAACAATCTAATGTTTGGGCGGATGTTGAGCGTACCAATGGGGCAGTGCTAAATAAAGACTGGAGAGCAACTGTTGGAGTTCGTTATAACTTCTAATTTGAACGTAAGTCATTTGATTACACAATGCATTGCGTTCAAAACCAATTAAAGATCAAATACTTACAGAGCTCTAGAACTTAACAAAAATGCCGTCACTACAATTCTAGTGGCGGCATTTTGATAACTAAAAGTTAGCGTCTAGTTGCACTCGTTTAGTAGTGCCATAGCGGCATCGAGTTCTTCCGTTAGTTTTTCTTGTGCTTCCAAAGCATCAGCCAAGTCTTGCTTAGCTTGATCAATTAAGTGTTGATCGAGAGCCTTTTGATCTGCAATAGCCTTTTCGACGATCGGGCGAATAATCGGCCAAAGTGCTTGAGAAACAGCGTCTTGTGCATTCATGAAGGCTTCGTATTCATTCTTTGTTTGGCTAGCACGTCTTTCTAAAATTTCTGCTTCCCATGCATCACGCCCATACTTTGCAGTCTTCGTAGAAACATTGGTTAAGCCCATATCGGCAATAATCTTACGAAGAGAGCCCGCGGCCTTAATATCATCACCGTAAGTTTGTTTAAGCCATTCTGTAATTTTGTCTGCAGCTGCCACAGCAATATCTCCTATTAAATGAAGACTCTATTATAAAGGAAACGATAGAAACGAATGTGACTTAAATGAATATGCGCAAATGAGCCCTTCAAAAAAGTGGTTTTAAAAATGACGCTTTAGATAAATCATGTCTTTCAATTCAACACCAGCTTCAATAATTGGGTGCGGGTAGTTGATTGTAAAGAAATTAGGAATTCGATGAGAGTAAGTAAAACCACACGATTGATAAAAGGGCAAAGTAAGAGGGTTTTCTCCTGTCCCGACTTGCAACACTGTGTATTTAGTTTTGTATGTTTCAAGTAGGAACTCGATAAGAGCTCGAGCATAACCTTTTCGTTGACATTTTGGATCTGTAGCAAGGTTTTTGATTTCAAGTACACCAGAACCTTCATCTGTGACAATGCACACTGACTTGACACCATTGTCATCAAGGACGTACATCGTGCCTCGATCTAGATAGCGATCGATCATCGTTTCGCTTTCGTCGGCTAATAACAAAAGCGCTAAGAATTGCTTTTTGTTAGTTTTGACTTCTCGAATTTGCATCGATGTCTCCGCAAGCAAAACTTAAGCGCTTTGATAATTAATCAGCTTATTTAGATAGGCTAAGCTGTAAATTTTTGTTCAAGAGCTTCGATTTTCTCTTGAGCAAGATGAGCGATTTCTAGCTCATCTTTTGAACAGCGTTCTGCAATGAGGTTTTGAAGTTTGCCCCTCAAGTTAGCAAAGCTCTCGTTCATAATTTCTTCCCAGTCATTGGCCGTTTCATTGGAGACGGGGCGGCTAACAACCTCAGCACTACTTGGAGCCATCGCAGAGTTATCTACCGTTGCTGATACAGAACTGGATACTGTCAACGTGGTATCCAAGCCTAAAAGAGCAGGAGCAAGAGAAATCATCGTATTGTCAGTGTTGACTTTGCCTAGTGCAAGCAATTGATCAACACGTTCATTAACGGCTTTGATCGTGACTCTCAGAATTCGGGAAACAGATTTTTCAAGCTCTTTGCGCAACGTTGTGCTGCTACCTGACTCTTGATAAAGAGCTTTAAGTTTATGTAAGACAAGGGCGTCAATTCGCATGGAGGATGAGCGCTCAATGCCAAAAAGCTTTCCTAACTCGTCAACCGAGTTCAGTCGCAGGCCATCGATATCGATTAATAATTGATAAGGGCTATTCATCAACACGAGACTGGCGGCACACCCATAGGTTTCGAAAATTTGTTGCGAAAGTTTTTTATTGATCCCGTGACCCAATAAAAAGATTTCCGTGTCTCGCTCGATATTTTTGCCTTCAAAGAATTGTTGAAGAATTTCAATTTTCTTTGGGCCCATATTGGGAATTGAACTCAAAGCTGAAGGGGTGTTTTCAAGCGTATCAAGGAAAGTATCATCAATATTTTTAAGTAAGACACTAGCAATAGAAGAACCAATGCCTTTGATTGCTCCAGTTGCCACAAAGGTACCGATGACTTTGCCAGAAAGAGGAATTTCAAGATCAGAGGGCCAAATGGCATTGGCTATATAGCAGTGACCGTATTGGGAGTGTTCAGAGTAACTACCAGAAACACAAACAGTCATTTCTGTCTTAGGTTCGAAGAAGCACTTACCAACGACAGTCACGATTTCATTGTTCTTTAAAGAGGAACACTCTAAGATATATTCATCCGTTACTAGATTACGGCCCTTAACGTTAGTAATGAGAAAATCGCATGCAGCCGTTTGTAAATTGGATTCAAGCATGAAACACCTTAATCTGGTTAATTATTTCTTTCTTTTCTGAATGGTACATGATTCAGTCAATGAAATTGGTTAAAAAATAAAAAAACTCGTATATTAGTCAATTAATTATCACAATATGTCATGAAACCAGCACTTAAAATTGGAAAAATACAACATTTAGATCAAGTCGTAAGATACGCATAGCATTTTTTCGTAGTTCAAGTCAGGATAAAAGTAATGGTCTACCATCGATAAAATCCATGGTGCACCATCAAAAAAATCGAAAAGCGTTATGAGAGCAGGATTGTTTTTTTGCGCAATACAATTCCAAAAAATTAGAGAAATTAGCAAAAAGGAAGGGCAAGACCGAAGCCTTGCCCTTGCGAATTAACGAATTACTTTAAAAGCAATTCATTCATGAGTTTAACGAAAGCGGCAGGATCTTTAACACTACCTTGATCCGCTAGCGATGCTTGCCCCAACATTAGATCACACCATTTGCCAAAGCGAGTGTCATCTTGTTCTGCAGCTGCCTTCACAAGAAGAGGATGAGACGGATTAATTTCAAGCGTTACCTTATCCTCTGGTACAGCTTGGCCTGCAGCTTCAAGCATTCTGCGCATTTGAGGTGTTAGGCGCTTATCGCTATCGGAGACAATACAGCTAGGACTGTCAACCAAACGCGAAGAAACTCGAACGCCTTCTACACGTTCTCCTAAAGCCTTCTTGATACGGTCAACAAGGGGAGAAGCTTCACGAACGGTTTCTTCATGCTTTTTCTCTTCTTCACTGTCGGCAAGATCACCTAACTTAAGGTCATTGGCCGTGACAGAAATAAACTCATGTCCCTCAAATTCATTTAAGCCTTGCATGAGCCATTCATCGATACGTTGCGTCATCAGTAAAACTTCAACGCCTTTGCGACGGAAAGTTTCAAGGTACGGGGAGTTAATAGCGGTTTCAAAATTGCCGGCAGTAAGGTAATAAATATGCTTTTGCTTTTCCGGCATACGAGAAACGTAGTCAGTTAAACTGACGCCTTCTTCCTGTGTGCCCAGTTTCGTAGAGGCAAAGCGAAGAAGTTTTAATACGGCATCACGATTGGAGAAGTCTTCAACGGGACCTTCTTTAAGGACAGACCCAAAGTTCTTCCAGAACGTTGAGTATTTCTCTTTGTCTTCTGACAAACTAGCGATCATATCAAGCGCACGCTTCGTTAAAGCTCGTTTTAACTTTTGTGTAACGCGGCTTTCTTGAAGAAGTTCACGCGATACGTTTAGCGGCAAGTCAGAGGTATCAACCAAACCGCGAATAAAGCGCAGATAGTTCGGAAGGAATTGCTCGGCATCATCCATAATAAAGACGCGTTGAACGAACAGTTTTAACCCATGTTGTTTTTCACGGGTATAAAGATCCCATGGTGCTTCGCTAGGAACATACAAAAGGGAGGTATATTCAAGGTCGCCTTCAACACGGTTATGAGCCCAAGTGGCTGGATCGCTGTAATCGTGCGTCAAATGATGGTAGAAGGCCTTGTACTGGTCTTCTGTGACATCTTTAGGAGCAAGCGTCCAAAGTGCTCGACCATCATTGACTTGTTCCCACGTATAGCTGGGTTCAGCTTTTTCATCTTCGCTAAACTTCTTTTCCCAGAGCAATACAGGAGTTGAAATATGGTCAGAATACTTGGTGATAGCTTCTTGTAACCGCCATTGGCTTAAGAACTCTTTTTCTTCCGGTTTTAAGTGAAGGATAATTTCCGTGCCACGTTCTTCACGAGTAATATTGCCGGAAGTAAACGTACCATTACCGTCAGATTCCCACTGAACGGCCTCCTCGGGTTTTGCACCTGCTTTACGGGAAATAACGGTTACTCGATCGGCAACGATAAAGGATGAGTAAAAACCGACACCAAACTGACCAATTAATTGAGAGTCTTTCTTTTCTTCACCGGTCAAAGAGGCCATGAAGGCTTCAGTACCGGATTTGGCAATCGTGCCAAGGTGCTCATTGGCTTCAGCCAATGTCATCCCAATCCCGTTATCTGTTACTGTCAGTGTGCCAGCTTCTTCATCAGCTCGAACACGAATTTGGAAAATAGGGTCCTCGGCCGTGAGTTCTGGTTTCGTGATGGAAAGAAAGCGCAGTTTATCAACGGCGTCAGATGCGTTGGAAACTAATTCACGTAAGAAAACTTCTTTGTTTGAGTAAAGGGATTTTGCTAAAAGACCGAGTAGCTTTGTAACTTCAGTCTGAAAACCATGGACTTCTTGTGCCATTTTTAATTTTTCTCCAAATGAAGGCGTACTGAGTGCCTGATAGTCTTAAATATGGGGATGAAGAAAAATTTTTCAAGATTGAAGTGACTGAGTAATCCTCACTTAAAGGAACTTTGCTTATTTAAGGGCTGTCTTAGTGTCTATGTTAGAGACTACTAGTTAAATCGTAAAAATATTAAGCGTAGAAATTGAACTATGAAGTAAACAATTTCTACGCTCAACCGTTAAATGAACAATTGGCTTGGGTTAGCTTTGATAAACGATGTCTATAAGAGCTGCTTTAACTTTTCAACAACCTCAATGTCGGCAGGTAACCACTCAACACTATCAAGCGTTTCCCTAGTTAACCACTTGGCGTCCTCATGTTCAATGAGTTTGATTTCACCTTCAACAACTGTGGAAAGAAGGCAATGCATCGTCAGATGAAATGTCGGGTAGTCATACTCAACTGTCGTTACTAGTTTAGTGGGGGAAATGGTAACGCCTAGTTCTTCTTGAATTTCGCGGATAATAGCCTGTTGCATTGTTTCGCCAGGCTCCATCTTGCCTCCAGGAAACTCCCAACCATCCTTAAAGTCTCCATAACCTCGTTGAGTAGCAAGGATTTTTCCTTCGTGTTGAATAATTGCAGCAACAACTTCAATCGTTTTCATCATTAGCCTTCTGTTATGTAATTGTAAAGGTCCGCATTAACGGGCTGTTCAAGCTCGTACTCAATTTCAAAAGCCTGAACTTCTCCAGGAAGAGTAACAGAAATGGGTGATCCGATAGCTTGAATCTCACCAAGGAAATAAAAGGCCTTGGCATCGTTATCATCTTTGTTCTTTCGAACAAAGAGGTAAATTTTATTCTCTTTGTCCTCTTTTGTTCTTTTATAAATGTGATCTGCGTCAGGAGATGACACACTGCGTTTGGTTTTTGACAGTGCAATTAATCGCCGAGGGCTGATAAAGCGATCTTCATAGGCAATGGCTTCACTGTCTTTATGATAATTAATAAAAACTGGGAGCGTTTTAGACTCTGAGTCGTAAAAATATCCGCCAATATTCAAAGAAGTAATATTCTTTCTCCAGTTTAAGAGACGACAAACATCTTCATAGGTGTACTTTTTGTACAAAACGAAATCGGTATCTTTATATCGATTGGAGAAATTTGCCTCGTATCGATGTTTCACAAAATCGATAAGTTCAAAGATCATACTTCGGAAGTTAGGATCCTTTTCAACCTCTCTTTTAAATTCGTCAGAAATTCGCCATTCATCACCATCTGTATTTAGCAAAATGCAATCAGCATTTTTGGCTTTTTCGCCTGCTGTTTTCCAGAAATTACTTTGTAAAAACAATTTAATGCTATTGATTGCCGCTGCTGAGACCGATAAATTATAGGCGCTCATCTTCTTAGTTAATTCTGGCTTTATATTATTTGTATCAGACAGTAGTGTTTCGATGGCAAGCACTTCAGATACACGTTTAGCATGGCCTAAGCGCATTGAGAGGTATTTGATAATGTTGGCAGCTCGATCACTTAAACGAATGTCATAATCTTTATCGTATTTCACCAAAAAGTGATAGTAAGATCCTAGTTTAGACTTGACGTCAAAGAATTTCGTTACTTCAATGGCATCGTGTTCTTCAAAGTCTTTTAGCGAGGGGATCCGCCCCAATTTAAATTTCAATGTACTATAGGATTGCTTTAATAGGCGGAGATCATAAGTATTGGCTGCATCGATGGATTTGAAAATGTTATCGATGGCGATCTTGTCAAAGCTAATCGTTGATGCACCAGGAAGATGCTTGCGATCTACTTGTAAAAAGCGGCGCATGTTGTCTTTATCATAGGAGTTATCGCCACTGAGTGCGATGGGGATCAAGTAGTTATTGCGATAATTAGAAATAAAGTCGATGACAACAACAAACTCTTTACCTTCCGATTTGCGTAAACCTCGCCCAAGCTGTTGAATGAAAACAATAGGGCTCTCAGTTGGTCGTAACAAAATAACTTGGTTAACTTCTGGAATATCAACCCCTTCGTTGAAAATGTCAACAGTGAAGATATAGTCGAGCCGATCCTCTCCCAAACCATTCGTTAATTGGTTGATGGCGTCTTCACGTTTACTTTGTGGGGTATCGCCTGATAAAGCAGCAGTTTTTAAACCTCGCTCGTTAAAGAGGCGAGACAACTCTTGGCACTCTTCTTTTCGTGAACAGAATATTAGGCCCTTGACGCGATCACCGCTATAGCCAAAATATTGAGCTCGATCTAAGATGTGATCAACACGTTCTTGAGAAGTTAAATAACTAAAAGCCCTTTCATCTTCGATGCTGACACCATTGACTTCAATGTCTGTAACGCCAAAGTAGTGGAATGGGCATAACAGATTTTCACTGAGGGCGGTCTGAAGACGAATTTCATAGGCAATATTATGGTCAAATAATCCATAGATATTGTAGCCATCCGTTCGGTCAGGGCTAGCTGTCATACCAAGCCAAAACTTGGGCTTAAAGTATTCCATTAAGCGTTGGTATGACTTTGCTCCAGCACGATGAACCTCATCGATAACAATAATGTCAAACTCATTCTGAGGAAATTGTTCAAGATTGTCTGTCTTGGACATTGTCTGAATGGTCGAAAAGACATAGTCAGCATTGAAGTCTTTTAGAGAGCCAGAATAAATCCCATAGCTTTTGCCAGCCCCGATGACTTTTTGAAAGCTTGTTAAGGCTTGCTTACAGATTTGTTCTCGATGGACGACAAAAAGCATACGTCGTGGGGCTAGTCGACGAATGGCAAAGGCTGCTGCATAGGTTTTGCCAGTACCAGTTGCGGAGATAAGTAAAGCTTTCTTCTCTTGCTCTTCGTATAGCTTTAACACATTCTTTACGAATGCTTTTTGCATGGTATTGGGTTGAAGCTTAGGTGTGATTAGCGCCGGTGGCTCGGATTGTTTGCGAAGTTGTGTTTCATGAGCTACTTTATAGATTCCTTCATAGTCATCAATGAAATCTTCGAACTTTTCTGTATTTTCAGAATTCCATAAAGATTCAAATTCATTTTGCAGTTCAATAGCAAAGGTGCCAGTGTCTCGAGAGACGACTCTTGCGTTCCATTCACGATTGGTCGTCAATGCAGGGCCGGTCCAATTGGAGCTACCTAAAATTATTCTGACAATATCAGTTGAACTGAAAATGTAGCCTTTTGTATGAAACCCATCCCCAGATTTACAGCGGTACATGCGGATTTCAACATTTTTTAGTTGATTCAATGAACGTAGAACACTGGGTTCAGTAAAGTACAAATAGTCTGTTGTTAGAATACGCCCCTTAACGCCCTTATTATCAATCTCCTCTAGAATCTGCTTTAGAGGAGTAACCCCACTTTTAGTGACAAAGGCAACGCTAATGTCATATCGATCGCAGCGTTGTAAGTCATCTGAGATAGTAGAGAGAACACGGATGCCCGTCCTAGGGTCATTTGATAATAACTGAGTTTTATAGTCTGCTGAGAAGTTACTCCCATCACAGCCAATAAAGGCATTTTGAATGGAGGACAGTAACTGACAATTCAATGAATCAGTAGCCATTGCATGTACTCATCAATTTGAAGATTAGGTACTTTTTAAACGAGAAAGTCTTAATGACCATTTATACTTTAAATTGAAAAAAATGTCTTGGAAAACAGCTTTCTAATAGCATTGATTTGACCTCGCTTCTGCTTACTGTGCTGTAGTCCCACGAAACAAATAACTGCTACCAAGTAGATTAACGTTGAACCATTTGTCTTTGTGATGCCGTGTTTAGGTAGTCTAATTTAGATTCTATGATTAAGTGACTTAGGCAACCTAACGGGTCACCTAAAACATTTTTTGTACTGTTCAATTCTGGATAACTAGTTTGTCTTCCGGTTTGGCTCCAAGTAATCGAAGAGTTGCCATGTCCAGTTGGTGATATTTTGTACCCTATCGCGTTGGTTGAGAGCATTTTTGGTAGAGAATCAGGGCTGGTGACATTGGTCGCCTTAACGATAGTAAGACAAGTGTCGCCTCGTCTTATTGCTTCGGCTCGTCAGATCCTACAGCGATTGTTGGAGAACCTGGTTAATACTGTAAGAAGAGTGAACTAGATTTTGAGTGCGTAGTGGCGAGAACGGATTGCCTAAATGAGAAATGGTTCGAGATTTCTCTCGAACCATTTCCAATGGAGTAGTAGAACTGTGCAGTTGCTACACTCTTATTTTAACAAAATTTCTTGCAAATAGTAATTATTATCAGAAAGCTTCCATAAGTCAGTTGACTACGGTTTGAAAGATTGAGATGTAATGCAGTAAAACAATACAACTAAAAAAGTGGCCGAGTTTATCTGACTTAGTGCTTGATTCTTTGGAAGAATATGAAGGAATAGCGATGCGAGAGAACCGATTGTTAATAAATTTTTAGAAAAATATTTGACATAGTTGGAAATTTCCTTAAAATGCACATTCCTGCCTCGATGAATATCTCTCAACGAGATAGATAAGAGGTAGGAGTTCTTTAAAAATTGATTGATGAACCGATAAGCGTGAGTATCTGGTGATTGAAG
>Monroe_p2__coassemble_4732_pt1 | contig 4255 bp, 3 predicted proteins | sample Monroe_p2__metabat2_high_PE_042 | metagenome-assembled genome bin Monroe_p2
CTCTATAACTATTTTAAGTTATAGAGGCTGTCCTGTGTTTCTGGGGTCCGGTCCAGGCGAGCTATTTTATTACCAGTTGAAGTCACAGAAATTTCACGTGCATCTAAGACTATATTACCTTTGTCTTTTGATAAGAGCCCAAAGATTGCCGCATCATCTTTAGGAGAACTATTAATTTCAATTGCATCGGCCTTTAAGGTTAAGTTACCCCGTCCTAAGACTGCAATTCGTTTATCGTTTCCAGCAGTCGCCGCAGAATGATTTATAACTAGTTTATTGGTTGCTTCAATAACAGAATTCGCGTGTACGTGAGAGGCAATACCTAGCCGTCCTCCCGTGGCAGTCACATTAATATTTTCAGCCTTAATATTTAATGTTCCATCACTATTATTGGTGATACCGGACTCTGATTTAATACTTAAGTTTTTAGCTTGGAGGTCTAAGCTACCACTTTTTTCAACGTGAATACCCCAACCACCAGCATTGATGGTGACGTCTCCTCCAGCCTTAATAGTTGTTAATTGTGCGGATCCTGGCTGTAAAATAAGGCCGTTAGATCCTTCACCAGCATTTAAAGTGATATTTTGAGAAGCTGTGAGCGTACCATTCTCATACAATGATAAGCCATTCTTACCTTTGTTTTCTTTGAATGTGATGTTGTTTGCCGTAATGTTAGCAGTTAGATACTCGCCTCCGTCAGAAATGAAGTCTTCACTGGGGTTGTTAAAGTTAACTGGTTCAATTGCAAAGGCACTTCCAGCCATTAAAGCTCCAGCAACGGCAACTGTAATCGCTGCTTTTTTACCCACTTGATGGGAACGTGTTACTTCATTGACAACCATAGATTTGCCGCGTTCACGATTAAAAACAACCTTAAACACTCGATTCATAGTGGCCTCCAAAGGATGAGTTAAGCCAAAGTGGCATAACGATTATGACCCCCCTGTTTAAAAAACACAACTAATAAAATCAAAAGGTTGCAAAAACACAACTAGGGTTTAATACCTATATATCATCCGGGGAAACCTTGATATGGCTTATTGATTAAGTGGTATAAAGAGGACAGGAAAAACCCCAAAGTTTTTGGCTTTGGGGTGAGTGATATTAGGAACAGCCTAAGATGGATTTGGCATTAATAATGCGCTCCTCGGTTGGAGGTAGGGTTTCTGCTAAACTGTATTTGATACCCAGCTTTTCCCATTTGTAGTGGGCTAAATTGTGAAATGGTAGTACTTCAACGCGCTCAACATTGTGCAGTGTCTTAATGAAGTCTGACAATGCCGTTAAGCTTTTATCCTCATCGGTCCATTCAGGCACTAAGACGTGACGGATCCATACGGACTTATTGATTTCAGAGAGCTTTTTAGCCATAGCTAAAGGAGCAAGGTTAGCAACACCGGTAAGTTTCTTATGAGCCGTATTGTCGATGTGTTTTAGATCCAAAAGCACCAAGTCAGTCAAAGCCATTAAACGATGCCATTTTTCCATAAATGCGGGATCGTTTTCATCGTAGGGGCCTGCAGCAGTATCAATGGTAGTATGGATTCCTTCGGCTTTTGCTAATTCAAAAAGCTCAATGACAAAATCAATTTGTAGTAAGGGCTCTCCGCCACTCACTGTAATACCGCCTTTTTTCCCCCAGTATTCTCTATAACGCATTGCCTTAGAAAAGACTTCTTGAGCAGTCATTTCAGTACCAGCGTTAATTTCCCAACTGTCTGGATTGTGACAGTAACGGCAACGCATGCGACAGCCTTGCATAAAGGCAACAAAACGAACACCAGGGCCATCAACGGAGCCAAAACTTTCGAAGGAGTGAATTCGACCTAACGTCATGATTCGAGACCTTTTTAATAGGGTTAAAAGACATTCGGCCGTTCTGGAGGTTTCCTAGAGCGGCCGAGTGTGATTTAAATGAGCTCTTAGAGCTTACCGTGACAGGTACGTGCAATCACGTCGAGCTGCTGTTCGCGAGTGAGGTCAATAAACTTCACAGCGTAACCAGAGACACGAATCGTAAAGTTTGCGTACTCCGGCTTTTCCGGGTGTTCCATTGCGTCAATTAACTTCTCAGTACCGAAGACATTCACGTTGAGATGGTGAGCACCGCGCTTGAAGTAGCCATCCATAACCGTCATCAAGTTTTCGGCACGTTCTTCATCGCTGTGACCCAAGGCATCCGGGTGAATCGTTTGGGTATTAGAAATACCATCCAAAGCAAATTCATACGGCAACTTGGCAACAGAATTCAAAGAAGCCAATAAGCCATTCTTTTCAGCACCGTAACTGGGGTTGGCGCCCGGGGAGAGCGGTTCACCAGCCTTACGGCCATCAGGTAAGTTACCCGTTGCCTTACCGTAAACAACGTTAGAGGTAATCGTCAAAATTGACGTGGTAGCTTCAGAGTTACGATACGTATGGTAACGGCGAAGCTTTTGCATAAAGGTCTTCAAGAGCCAGACGGCAATTTCGTCAGCGCGTTCGTCATCGTTACCGTAGCGCGGGAAGTCGCCGGTCGTTTCAAAGTCAACCACTAAGCCATCTTCGTTACGAATGGTTTTCACCTTGGCGTACTTAATAGCACAAAGCGAGTCAACCACGTGTGAAAAGCCTGCGATACCCGTTGCAAACGTACGACGGACGTTGGTGTCAATCAATGCTAATTCAGCAGCTTCATAGAAGTACTTGTCATGCATGTAGTGAATAACATTGAGGGTGTTGACATACAAACCAGCCAACCATTGCATCATCACATCGAACTTCTTCATGACTTCATCATAGTCAAGATATTCGCTCGTAATGCCACGATAGGCGGGGCCAACTTGCATACCCGTTTTTTCATCGATACCGCCATTGATTGCGTAAAGCATGCACTTAGCTAAGTTGGCGCGAGCACCGAAGAATTGCATTTCTTTGCCGGTTTCCGTAGCAGAGACACAGCAGCAAATGGAGTAGTCATCACCCCAGATCGGGCGCATGACATCGTCATTTTCGTATTGAACGGAGCTCGTTAAAACAGAAACCTTCGAGGCATAACGACGGAAGCCTTCAGGCAAGGCGCTCGTGTATAAAACCGTCAAGTTAGGTTCGGGAGACGGCCCCATGTTTTCAAGCGTGTGCAAGAAACGGAAGCAGGTCTTTGTCACCTGAGAACGTCCATCCATGCCAAGACCTGCGACTTCAAGCGTAGCCCATACCGGGTCGCCCGAGAAGAGTTGGTTGTAGCTAGGAACTCGGGCAAATTTCACCATACGGAACTTCATCACCAAGTGGTCAATAAGTTCTTGAGCTTCGGATTCAGTTAAGGTGCCTTCCTTGAGGTCACGTTCAATGTAGATATCCAAGAAGGTCGAAATACGACCCACGCTCATGGCGGCGCCATTTTGAGTCTTGATCGCAGCTAAATAACCAAAGTAGAGCCATTGGACAGCTTCGCGAGCATTAACTGCAGGTTTGGAGATGTCATAACCATAAATGGCAGCCATAGCCTTCATTTGTTCAAGAGCACGGATTTGTTCCGAGATCTCTTCGCGCAAACGAATGATGTCGTCAGTCATCGTGTCCATGCCACAATGAAGCAAGTCGTGTTTCTTTTGTGCAATCAAGAAATCGACACCGTACAAGGCCACACGACGGTAGTCACCGACAATACGGCCGCGGCCATAGGAGTCAGGCAAACCGGTAATGATCTTGTTCTTACGAGCAACACGCATTTCCGGCGTGTAAGCATCGTAGACAGCTTGGTTATGAGTTTTACGATATTCTGTAAAGATTTTGCTGAACTTCGGGTTCGGTGTATAGCCATAGGTCTTGCAGGCCTCTTCTGCCATACGGATGCCACCAAAGGGCATAAAAGCACGCTTTAACGGCTTATCCGTTTGAAGACCAACAACCTTTTCCAAATCCTTGAGGTTTTCGTCAACGTAGCCAGGACCATATGCTGTTAAAGAGCTAACAACTTCGGTTTCTACATCTAAAACACCACCCTTAGCACGTTCTTCTTTTTGAAGCTCTTGTAAACGATCCCATAAGCGATTGGTTGCCTCAGTCGGACCAACTAAGAAGGATTCGTCATCGTTGTAGGGCGTGTAGTTGTTTTGAATGAAGTCACGGACATTGATGTCATCAGTCCAGTGAGTTCCTTTAAAGTTTCTCCATGCTTGCAACATAAGTTACTCCAAATAGTAAAAAACAAATTTTTTAAATTTGATGGCGGTGCTTTTGAACAATTCTTATTATATGAACACCGCTAAGA